>Ga0209443_1000128_pt1 | contig 48700 bp, 50 predicted proteins | sample LauGreBMM110DCMD_2_FD_187571 | JGI IMG/M metagenome (GOLD analysis project Ga0209443, IMG submission 187571) | Freshwater lake microbial communities from Lake Michigan, USA - Su13.BD.MM110.DCMD (SPAdes) (version 2) | ecosystem: Environmental > Aquatic > Freshwater > Lake | place: Lake Michigan... | reverse complement strand
CCGGGCAGCTCGGCCACGAGCCGCGAGCCGGCGACCGCGTCACGTCCGATGACGACGACGTGCGAGCCCTCGGCGGCGAACCCGCGCGCCGCCGCGGCCCCGATTCCTTTGGTGCCGCCGGAGACGAGCACGACGCGGCCGGAGAGCTGGAGATCCATGCGTGAAAGGGGACGCCGTGCGCCACGAGCCGTCAATGCTGCGACGCAACGCGGCCGATCCGAAGTGGCGGGCATCCGTGGCGCAGACTGGCAGTCGTTTCGCAGGCTGCCAGCCTGCGGCGGCCGGAACCTTCCAACGCGCCGGAACTGCCAACGCCCTGCCGACCACCGGTCGGCGACACGGCAGGTTGGCAACCTGCGCTACCGCTGCAGTTCGTCTTTGGCGCAAGCCCCCGTCTGCGGTGCCGGCTGCAATTGTTGCGCAGGCTGCCAGTCTGCGGCGGCCCCATCCTCCCGTCCGGCTATCGCCGGGCAAGGACGAGGGAAAGAGACATACAAGACTGCCAATCTTGCGCTACCTCACCCGCCGTGCCCGCCATTTCCGATCGCACCCGGCGCAGCGCAGGCACCTGACATCATGCTGCATGGAGCGGACTCAAGAAAACCGCCCTCCCTGCGGCCGCCTTCCGGAAGGCGGCCGTCAGGCTCCTCGTCGGCTTCCGTCCGATCCGAGGTCGTCGAGGCCCCTCAGAGCGTGATGACCTTGGCGCTGGTGATGGCGGCGTCCTGGGTCAGCTCATCGAGCGCCGCTTGCGGCGGGATGCTGTCGAGGTGCAGGACGGTGAGCGCCTGGCCGCCAGCGGCGTCCCGGTTGAGGCTCATGTTGGCGATGTTCACGCCGTGCTTGCCGAGGACGGACCCGAGGAAGCCCACGATACCGGGGCGGTCGTGGTTGGCCACGAGCAGCAGCGTGCCGCTGATGGGGATCTCGACCGGCTGGCTGAACAGCCGCACGATGCGCGGGTTGTTCGGCGAGCCGAAGAAGGTGCCGCCCGCCGAGACGACCTTGTCCGCGCCGTGGAACGCCTGGACATGCAGCCACTCGTTGAAGGTCACGTGCTCATCGGACCGCTTCTCCTCGATGCTGATGCCGAGCGAGGCCGCCGCGCTGCGGACGTTGATGTTGTTGACGTCCTTGAGCCCGCTCCCGGCGCCGGTGCTCAGGAAGCCGCGCAGGATGGCGCGGGTGACGGGATCAGTCTGGGGAAGCTCCTGCGCCTTGCCGCCGTAGGTGACGTGCAGGCGGTCCACCGGGCCGGAGGCCAGTTGGCCGAGCAAGCGGCCGAGCTTCTCGCCGAGCAGCATGTAGGGCTTCACCAACTCGTAGGTCTTGGCGTCCACGCCGGGCAGGTTCACCGCGTTGCGCACCTCGCCGGTGAGCAGGAAGCCGGTGATGACCTCGGCGACCTCGAGGCCGCATTTCTCTTGGGCCTCCTCGGTGCTCGCGCCGAGATGCGGCGTGAGTATGATGTTGGGCAGCGTGCGGAACTTGTGGTCGGCCGGCAGCGGCTCGACGTGGAAGACATCCAGCGCGGCGCCGGCGACCTTGCCGGATTCGAGGGCGGCGACGAGGTCGGCCTCGTGGATGATCTCGCCCCGGGCGCAGTTCACGATGCGCACGCCGGGCTTCATCTTGGCGAAGGCGGCGGCGTCCAGCATCTCGCGCGTCTCCTTGGTCACCGGCATGTGGACGGTGATGAAATCGGCCTGCTGATAGACCTTGTCCGGATCGCTCGCAGCCTCGAAGCCCAGCGCCTTGGCCCGGGCCTCGGTGAGGAACGGATCATAGGCCAGGACGCGCATGCCGAACGCCAGCGCGCGCTTGCCGACCTCGGTGCCGATGCGGCCGGCGCCGAGGATGCCGAGCGTCTTGCCGAAGACCTCGGTGCCTTGGAAGGCCTTACGGTCCCATTTTCCCGCGGCCATCGTGGCGTGCGCGGCCGGGATCTTGCGGGCGAGCGCGCCGAGCATGAAGAAGGTGAGCTCGGCGGTGGTGATGGTGTTGCCCGCGGGCGTGTTCATCACGACGACGCCGCGCTGGGTGGCGGCCTCGACATCCACGTTGTCCACGCCCACGCCGGCGCGGCCGACGACCTTCAGGTGGGTCGCGGCCTCGAGGACCTTCTGGGTCACCTTGGTCTCGGAGCGGACCACCATGGCGTCGACATCGGCGACGAGCGGCAAGAGCTCCGCTTCGGACAGCCGCTTGGACAGAACGGTGACTTTGAACTCCGGACGTGCCTGGAAATAGGCGATGCCGCGGGGTGAGATCGGGTCGCAGACGAGTACGTGCATACGCAGGGCGCGGACGCTAGGCGCGCCGGGAGAACGGGTCAACGGCGGGAAATCCCACAGGAACGGACGCCGATGGCGGAAACTTCGAGAGCGAGAGGGGACCGTGGCGCTCCAACCCGGCTTTCCCGTCCGGCCTCCGTCATCTGCCGGCCGGCAGGTGGGTCACGGCATCGAACCGCACGGGCCAAACCGACCAAGGCCGTTCGTAGACGGGCGTCAGGCCGAACGGCACGCTGGAAGGTAGATTGGCCGTCCATTGTCCTCCGAGCCCCAAGAAACGGAACGGGTAAGAGCTGGTGAAATAAGCGCTGTTGCTCGTGCCGGCATTGATCTGCACATGGGCCGAGCCCAGGTTTGTGCTCGTGACATCCATGGCCAACGCCAAGTTGCCCTCGCTCCGGACCTGGACCAGCAGGGTCTTCTGGTCGGACCGCAGTTCGGCCGGCACCCGGAGGTTCGTGCGCAAGGTGGCGTTCGGCGTCCAGATCCACACCGCCGCGATGTCGCCGGTCGTCCCGGTCAACGTCGCGGTCCATATCGGCCGCTCCGCGGCGATCTCCACCCTGCCCTGCCCATTGCCCCGCGTCGCCAGACCGAGCAACACCATCAGCACGACGAGCAATACGGCGACCGCAGACACCTGGACGATCAGGCTTGTCCGGCGGGAAGCTTGCGTGGATGACACGACGGCGAGCGTCGGTCGATGCAGGGTCGGGTCAAGGCGCATATCCGGTCCGCGATGAGGACAAAGACGTCATCCAGGGCGATCCGCGCGCATCAACGACGTCCGGATCTTTCTCGCCCTCGGATACGCCACAGCGGACAGCGACTTCGACGTGGACCGGTGCTGCTGGACCTGCCGCGCTCCACCCTGCTGCGTCCCCGTCCTCGACGACCGCCTTCGCTGCGGCCCCCCAGTGATGGCGGCACGCGCGGCCGATGGCACCGAGATATTGCTCGGCCGGGGCGCATGTCAGTTTCTTGCAGCCTAACATCCGCCAGGAACATCGTGGAGCGATGTCAGCCATTAGCCGGGGGTCGAGGAGCGCAGCGACGACACCCCCGGATACAACGGGCCTGCGCCACGATCCCGGCAGGGGTCGCAGATCCATCAACCAGGTCGTGGTCTGGCACCCCTTGCAGGGTGCTTGTCCCCTCGCTTGTCACCGGGGGTGTCGATGTCGCTCAACCCCCGGCTAATGGCCGGCAAGCCTCCGGCTTGCAAAGTTGACGCCACCTCCCTGAAAGAAGCTGAGTTGCGTCAGCTCGGCCGCTGGGCCGATCCGGCCGCTGGGCCGATCCGGCCGAGATATGCCTTGCCAGCGGATTGGAACTCGTCACTTTCCGCGTTTCCGTCGGGGCTAGGTCTTTGCTGGAGGGGTCGCCTTCAAGCTGGGGCTGCCCGGTCGTCGTCACAGAGCCAAGAAGCGGTGACGACCCTTGGATGGCCATGAGCTCCCGTGCGGGGGACCGGTCTTCCAATCGGGCGGGAAACGATCTCCGGGACGCGTCGTCAGCCGCGCCGCGGTCTGTCGGGACGGGCTGGCATAGCAAATCCATGGAAGAGCATATCCAACTCGAAGGCCGCATCATCACGGTGCTGGCCGGCACGATGTTCCGCGTCGAACTCGACAACAAACACATCGTGCTCGCGCACATCTCCGGGAAGATGCGCAAGCGGTTCATCCGCCTCACCCCCGGTGACCGCGTCCGCATCGAGATGTCGCCCTACGACCTCAACAAGGCGCGCATCACCTACCGCCTCGGCTGATCCGGGCGGTCCTCGGTCCTCAGAATTCCAGTCGCCGGGCCCGCGCCGTCACCTGCCAACGGCCGGTGATCTTACCACCGTCGGCCACCCAGACCTCTTGGTGCAGCGCCACGGTCGGGCACACATGCCACGGGATCGCGTGCACGATATCGCCCACCGCGCGCTCCACGGCATGCGGGGTCTCGACCACGAGATGTTCCTCGTTGTGCGCCACCGCGACCGCGTCCGGCAGGTCCAAGAACACCACGCGCGGCGCCGGCATCTCCGACGCGACGGCCTTGTGCCCGAGATCGAGGCAAAGCCGGTCCACCGTCGGTTTGCTCACCACGCGGGCCAGCAGCACCGCGGCAGGGAGGAATGCCATGTCGGGGAACTTCTTGCCGTAGCCCGCGTCCCAGAACACGCACGTGCCCGGGCTCAGCTCCAACCCGGCACGAACGGCCAGGATCGGGAACGTCGGCGTGCCGCCGGCGACGATGCGCGGCACGGCGATGCCGGCCGCCACCAAGGTCCGCTCCAGTTCCCACACCGGCACGAACGCCGCTTCGCAGGCCTGGGTACGCTCCGCGAGATCGGTGATCCCCAGATGTCCGTCGTAAGCATGGAGCCCGCCGAAGCGCAGCCCGGCGGACGCGGCGATCAGCTTCGCCAGTTCGACCGCCGCCGGCCCGGGCGCGATGCCGGAACGTCGTTGTCCGACATCGAGGTCGATGAGCACGTCGAGCGGGCCCGCCATCGCGGACGCCGCATGGGCCGCCGATAGCACGCGGACCGCCCCGGCGTCGTCGGCCAGGCAAGAGAACCGGCAACCCGGATAGCGCGCGGCCAGCTCGACGATGCGTCGCGCACCGGGACCGACCGGTTGGTACGCGAGCAGCACGTCCTCCGCGCCGTTCGTCGCCGCCATCTCCGCTTCGGCGATGGTCGCGCACTTGGCCTTCGTGATGCCCAGCTCGGCTTGGCGGCGGACCATCTGGGGCAGCTTGTGCGTCTTGACGTGCGGCCGCAGCCGCGCCGGTCCGCCCGCGATGCGCAGCATCTCGCGCAGGTTCGACTCGACCCGGTCGAGATGGACGACGAGCGCCGGCGACGGGATCTCCGCCTCGCCGGCGACCTGGAACCAGGAGGCGTCCATGGCTCAGTGCAGTTCGAAGATTGCCTCGACCTCGACCGCGATGTTGCCGGGCAGCGGCCCCATGCCCACCGCGCTGCGCGCGCCGATGCCGTCGTCCGGTCCGAAGACCTCGGCCATCAGCTCGCTGAACCCGTTGATCACCTTGGGATGCTCGTAGAAATCCGGCGCGGAGTTGACCATGCCGAGCGTCTTCACGATCCGCTTCACCCGGTCGAGCGAGCCGAGCTGACCGCGGAGGTTAGCGAGCATCGCGAGGCCGACCTGGCGCGCCGCGGCTTTGCCCGCCGCCAGGTCGAGGTCCTTGCCGACCACGCCGGTGATGAGCGTGCCGTCGAGCCGCACCGGGCCGTGGCCCGAGACGTACGCGATGTTGCCGACGACGACCAACGGCTTGTAGACCGCGATCGGCTTCGGCGCGATGGGGAGTTCCAGCTTGAGTTCGAAAAGACGGGATTCAGCGCTCATGATGTGGCAAGCGGATGAGACACGCCCAGCGGTGGGCCGTCGAGCAGTCGTGTGATAGCCTCGGCCATGCCTTCCCGGAGCCGATCGCGACCGACCGACCGCCTGCGCGTGGCCGCCGTGCAGATGAAGTTCGCCCCGACCCTCGCGGGCAACCTGGCGCACATCGATGCCGCGCTCCAAGTGGCAGCGCGGCGCGGCGCGGACGCCGTGCTGTTCCCCGAATGCGCCACGACCGGCTACGCCTGCGACTTCGGCGCGCTGGACCGGGGCGAACTCCTTGCCGCGCTCCAGCACGTCGGCGATTCGGCCGCGCGCCATCGGCTCCATGTGCTCATCGGCTCGCCGGTCTTCCGCGGACGCTCCCTGCTGAACTGCCTGGTGGTCTTCGACCGCGCCGGCCGCGAGACCTACCGCTACGCGAAGTGCCACCTGACCGCGGCGGACCGGCAGTGGTTCACGCCGGGCGACGCCGTCGCGCTCTTCGAGGTCGAGGGCGTCCCCGCCACCGCCATCCTCTGCCACGAGCGGCGCTATCCGGAACTGGTCCGGCTGGGCGTGATGGCCGGTGCCCGGATCATCTTCCATCCCAACGCGGGCATGGACCCGCTCGCCGTCTCGCGCCGAAAACGGGGCGGCCGCGACGGTATCGCCGTGCGCGCCTTCGAGAACGCGGTGCCGTATGTCTTCGCCAATTCCGTCGGCCCGCAAGGCGACGGACGCTGGTCCGCGGGCGACTCCAAGATCGTGGCCGCCGACGGCACCGTGCTCCGTCTCGCGGACAACGAGGACGCATCGGTCATCGTCTCCGACCTCGACCTGGGACAGGCGACCGGCCGATACGCCGTCGAAGCGCTCACGACGCCGCGCTTCCTCGCCGCCTCGTGGAAGCGGATGGTCGCCCTGGTGCGACGTCAGGCAAAGCGCGGCGGTCCGGCATAGGGTGCGATCAGAAGTGGCGGACAGTTGAGGGCGAGAGAGGGAATGTCTAGGTAGGCGTGCCCGAGGAGGTCGGCGCGAGCGACGCGGAGGCCGAGCATTGCCGCTGCGTCGGGTCCGGGCTCTTCGCCCACGAGTCCGTGGTCGCGATGGTCGGCAGCGACTTCCGACTCGTGGAAGTCGCCTGAGCGGGACACGGAGAACAGTTGGGGCCACGCGGCAGCGCGGACCCTACCCACGAGGGTAGGGACGGGCTGCCGCCCGTCCGTGGCTTCTCCCCGGGTCGGCGGCATCGGCAGCACGCCGAAACGAGCCGCGGCCACGGGCGCATCCGATTTCCGCTCCGTCGGGAGTTCCGCCTTCAGACGCCTGGACCGCACACCATGCCGGGCCGCGTGGACGCACGATCCCGGACACGACATGCTCCGACTCCGAGGGCGGTTCGCGATGCCCTGCACACCGAGGGCAACTCGGCCACACGGAGCACAACTCCGCGCCACATCCGTCGACGCGTCCGCCACTTCCGATCACACTCTCCGGCATAGCCATCATTGGCCACACCGGAAGCCCGTGGTATCCTGCCACCCATGGCATTCGAGTCCTTCCGCGACTGGGTCGACCACCTTGACCGCGCCGGCGAACTGCGGCGCATCACCCAGCCGGTCGCGACCGAGCTGGAGATCACCGAGCTTGCCGACCGCGAGATGAAGCAGCCCGGCGGCGGCAAGGCGCTGCTCATCGAGAAGCCGACCCTCAACGGCGTCGTCTCGCCCTTCCCCGTCGCCATCAACACGCTCGGATCGCACAAGCGCATGGCCATGAGCATGGGCGCGGAATCCGTGGACGCCGTCGCCAAGGAGCTCGGCGCGCTGATGAAGGCCAAGCCGCCGACCTCGTTGCGCGAGACCATGCGCCTCCTGTCCCTCGCCTTGGACCTGCGCCACGCGAGACCGAAGACGGTGCGGTCCGGTCCGTGCAAGGACGTCATCCATCGGTACGACGCCCCGACCACCCGCACCGATCCGTGGCCGGCCGCGCCCGATTGGCAGAAGGGCACGTCCCCGAACCCGCCCACGCTCGCCGACCTGCCCATCCTCAAGTGCTGGCCCCTCGACGGCGGCCGTTTCATCACCCTGCCCTGCGTCGTCACCCGCGACCCCGACACCGGCGACCGCAACCTCGGCATGTACCGCGTGCAGGTCTACGACGACCGCACCACCGGCATGCACTGGCAGCTCCAGAAGGTCGCCGCGCGGCACGGCCGCCGCTACTACGAGAAGGGCGAGCGCATGCCCGTCGCCATCTTCCTCGGCGGCGACCCGATGTTCCCCTTCGCCGCCACCGCACCCATGCCCGATGGCTTGGATGAATTCCTCCTCGCCGGTTACCTGCGAAAGAAGTCCGTGGAGCTGGTGAAGTGCGAGACCAACGACCTGGAGGTCCCCGCGAACTCCGACTTCGTGATCGAGGGCTACATCGATCCCAAGGAACCGCTACGCGACGAAGGCCCGTTCGGCGACCATACCGGCTACTACACCTTGCCCGAGCCGTATCCGGTCTTCCACGTCACCGCTGTCACCCACCGCAAGGACGCGATCTATCCCGCCACCATCGTCGGCATCCCGCCGATGGAGGACTTCTACATCGGCGGCGCGTCGGTGAAGCTCTTCCTGCCCATCTTCCAGATGAACTTCCCGGAGATCGTGGACATCGCGCTGCCGGCCGAGGGCGTCTTCCACAACCTCGTCTTCGTGAGCATCAAGAAGACCTACCCGATGCAGGCCTACAAGATCATGCACGGCCTCTGGGGCATGGGTCAGATGATGTTCAGCAAGTACATCGTGGTGGTGGACGCCGAGGTGGACGTGCACAACACCAGCGAGGTCCTGTTCCATCTCACCGCCAACACCGACCCGCAGCGCGACAGCCTCTTCACCAAGGGCCCGTCCGACGTGCTCGACCACGCCACCAGCGAGATCGCCATCGGCAGCAAGCTCGGCTTCGACGCGACGAAAAAGTTGCCGGGCGAAGGCTTCAAGCGCGCCTGGCCGCCGCTGATCAAGATGGATGCGGCGGTGAAAGCGAAGATTGATTCACTGTTCTACATCCGATAGCAAAAGTGGGGGTGCCAAGGAAACCATGCCCTCATACAACCAACTAAGTTTTGGGAAGCATCGCCGAACACCCTCGCCAAATTAGAAATCGTTGGTCGTTACCTCGACACATGGTTCTTTATACTCGGCAGCAATCCGGTGGATCGCCGACTGGTTTACATTGATGGTTTTGCAGGACCTGGCCGGCACACGGACACGGACAAAAGCTCTCCGATTGTTGCCCTCCGCATTGCTGAAGCAGCCGCGAGGAGAGCCGGCCCGAAAGGCGACGCTATCGAGTATTCGTTCCTCTTCATCGAGAAAAAGCATGATCGTGCTAAAAGCTTGAGTGATGCCATTCAAAATCGACGCCACACACGATTCAAATGGGATGTCGAGCAAGGCTCGTTCGAGGACAACGCCTCGGATTGTTAGAACATCGGCCCGCCGTTGCCCCCCATGCACGGGATGCCCAAGACGGTGAACTCCACGCTGAGGATCGTGCCCTGACTGCCGTCGGGAAAGTCGTCCGGGGCATTGCGGATGGCGGTGACCTCGCTGTCGGGGAACGTCGCGGCGTAGAAGCGCGCCGCATCCTGCGCGTCCTTCTCGAACCAAAGGCAGACGGTGTTATTGGTTGTCGTGTCGCTCATAGGACCTCCTCGCCCCGGACGGTGCCAGAAGACCCTTCGCGTCGCCACTCGTCGCCCTTCCCCGGGGCGGGATCGGAAGTGGCGGTCCGTCGAGGTGGTGTGAGGGAAGATTCCAGTAGGAGTGCCCGAGGAGGTTGGCGCGGGCGATGCGGAGGCCGAGCAAGGCCTCTGCGTCGGGTCCGGGCTCTTCCCCCAAGAGTCCGTGGTCGCGGAGGTCGGCAGCGACTTCCGCCTCGTGGAAGTCGCCTGAGCGGGACCCGCAGGACCGATGGGGCAGCGCGGCAGCGCGGACCCTACCCACGAGGGTAGGGACGGGCTGCCGCCCGTCCGTGACTTCTCCCCGCCTCGCCGGCAGCGACCCGCAGAACCGATGGGGCCGCGCGGCCGCGCGATTCCGGACACGACATGCTCCGGCTTCGAAGTCGGTGTGCGATGCCCCCCACGCCGAGGGCAACTCGGCCACACCAAGCACATCTCCGCGCCACTTCCGCCGACCTGTCCGCCATTCCCGATCGCATCTCCGTTCCCGTCCATGGTGCGCGACACCCGACGTGGCCGCGTTGACGTCGCGGCCACTCCGGGATGACGGCAGCGAAGCACGGATCACAGAAGACTTCGCGTGGTCTCCGGAGCGATGCGGCCATCTAATGCTCACGGGTCCGCACTTGAGCGGCGGCGCCTTCTGCCGGACCCTTCCGCCGATGAACCCTGCCTCGCTCGTGGCCGTGATCGCGGTCGTGGTCGCTGCCGGCCTCTCCGGATGCGCGACCACCGCAGCCAGGACGACCGTCCGCACCGTGGAGCGCCATCGCGGCTGGCACGACGCGATCGTGATGGCCAACGGCCAGGTCGAGGCCGTGCTCGTGCCGTCCGTTGGACGCCTCATGCAGTTCCGCTTCGTCGGGTCCCCGGACGGCCCGCTCTGGGAGAACGGGAAGCTCGCCGGCCAGCCGATGCCGCCGAAACCGTGGGAGGCCTCGCACGGGAGCTATGGTGGCGACAAGACCTGGCCCGCGCCGCAGAGCGTCTGGAACTGGCCGCCGCCCGATGTCTTCGACGCGGCACCGCTGGCCTTCCGGGTCCAGGACGACGGATCCGTCGTGCTTGTCTCGCCGGTCAGCCCGCGTTTCGGCATCCGCACCGAACGGAAGTTCTCGCTCGTCGCCGATGCGCCGGTGCTGCGGGTCGTGACCACCTACGAGCGCGTCGTCGCGGGCTCAGAGGTCCCGGCCGAGGTGAGCGTCTGGGTGATCACCCAGGCCAAGGATCCGGTCGCGATGTTCATCCCGGTGCCGGCCTCGGGCCGCTTCCCGGAAGGGACCTCGAAACAATGGGGGATCCCCAAGGACGACATGACCGTCCGCGACGGCCTGCTGCGGCTGACGCGGGACCGAAAGGACAGCCACAAGGTCGGCAACGACGCCGGCAGCATGGTCTGGGTCGGCGACCTCGAGGTGCTGCGCATAGACATCGGCCTCGAGCCGGGCGCGACCTATCCGGACGGAGGCTGCAGCGCCGAGATCTACACCAACCCGGACCCGACGCCCTACGTCGAGCTCGAGACGCTCGGCCCGTTGCGCGCGCTCAGACCCGGTCAACGCCTGAGCGCGACCAACACCTACACCCTGCTCCACCGCGACGGCGAAGCGCCCGAGACCGCCGCACGCCGCGCGCTGGCCCGATGAGATGAACCCCGGTTGGCAGACCTCCTCCCTCGCGGAGCTGCGCGAGACCATCGCGGGCGCGTTGGCGGACGCCGTGGGCGATGCGCGGGATCCATGGCGCACGCCGGTGCTCGCGACCTCCTGCGCCGCCGCAGGGCCGCGGGCGCGCACCGTCGTGCTGCGCAGCGCCGACCTCGCGCGGCGCCGGTTGACGGCCTGGACCGATGCGCGCGCGCCGAAGGCCCGGCAACTCGTCGCGGATCCGCGCGCGGAGTGGTGCTTCCACGACGGTGCCCGGCGGATGCAGTTGCGGGTGTCCACCGAAGTCCGGGCCCATCAGGACGACGCCATCGCGCTGGCCGCCTGGGCACAGGTGCCGCCCGGGAACCTGATGAACTATCGGACCGCGATGCCGCCGGGCACCGTCCTCGGTGACGAGGCGTCCGCCGGCGGCGGCTTGGACGGCCCGGGGCCGGCGCATTTCGCGGTGCTGTCGGCGACGGTCACGGAGCTCGACTGGCTGTGGCTCGGCGAGGGCGGCCACCGGCGGGCGCGGTTCCGCTGGAACGGCGACGGTTGGTGCGGCACGTGGCTCGTCCCCTGATGCCGCCGCGGGATCCGGCGATCAGCGCGGCGACTTGAGCCGTTCGCGGACGAGTCCGGGCAGGTACTTGGTGGGCACCGAGCCGTGGGCGATGACGGCCTCGTGGTAACGTCCGAGGTCGAAAGCCGGGCCTTGTTCGCGCGCGATCTGTTGGCGCAGGCGGTAGTGCGCCATGCGGCCGACGAAATAGGTGCTGAGCTGCGTCGAGCTCTGCTTGGCGCGGATGACCTTGAGGCGGGCCTCGCCCTCGGATTGGAAGCCGCCCTCGGTCAGCAGCTTCATCGCCTCATCGTCGGTCATCGCGGTGCAATGCATCTTGTGGTCGAGGATCGCGTTGACCACGGCGCGCAGGTAGAACTTCAGCTGCATCAGCCGCACGCGCAGATCGCCCTCGGCATAGCCTTGGTCGAGCATCATCTGCTCGGTGTAGACGGCCCAGCCCTCGACGAACACGCCGGATTGGAGCACGCGGCGGATGAGCGACGGGCTGCGGTTCGAGTACTCGAGCTGCACGTAGTGGCCGGGGTAGGCCTCGTGGATGGTGAGCACCTGGAGCATGTGCTGGTTGTACTCCTCCAGGAAGCTCCGCACCCGCGCCGGGGTCCAGTCGGCGGGCGGCGGGCTCACCGCGTAGAGGCTCACCGCGGCCGGCTCCAGCGGGGGTGCCGCCTCCATGTAGGCGAGCGAATTGCCGCGCTTGAACTCCGGCATCTCGATCACCTGGCAGCGGTCGGGATCCGGCAGCCGGAGGATGTCGCGCTCGCGGATGAAGGCCTTGATCCGGTCCACGGTGGCCCGGGCGTCCTGCACGAGGTCCTCGGGCCGGCCGTGCTCCTCGCTCACGGCGGCGATCATCCGGGCGACGGTCTCGCGGCGGCCCGCGGCGTCGTCCGGCGGCAACGGGACCTTCGGCGCGTAACGGCTCCACAGCTGCCGCGCGACCAGGTAGAGGTCGTTGTTCACGCGCGTGAACTCCGATTCCGCGTCGGCCAGCACCTGCGCACCGGTCATGCCGGCGTCGAGCACCCGCTCCAGCTTGCGGGCGAACCGTTTCGCGCCGAGCCGCCAATCGCCGGTCGCACGGGCCGACAGCTCGCCCTCGAGGAAGCGCTGGTGCTGCTTCAACGCCGCCACGACGGGTTGGGCCGCCGCCTTCAGCGCCGCGGCCTGCGGCGTCTCGCCGACGAGCTCAAAGAGGCCCTGCTCGTAGAAGCCGATGGCGCCGCGGTTCTGCCGGATGGCGGTCTCGAGGATGGTGCGGGGCGGGTTCTTGAGGGTCGTCCTCGCGGCCTGGATCACCGCGGGGATCTTCGCCATCCGCGCGATGGCATTACGGATGTTGGTCTCCTTCGGGAGCGTGGATTGGGAGAAGAGCGAGTAGACGCTGTCGTTGGCATATCCGCCGTAGACGCGCGGGTCCTCCTCGAACGGACGCGTGTTCTCCGTCAGCCAGAGGCCCGTCTCCAGGTCGTGGCGCAGGATCTCGAGGTCGATCTGGCCGTCGCGCGAGAGCTTCTTGGCGTCGATCTCTTTGGACAGGGCCCGCAGGGTGGCGCGGGTGTGCTCGGTCCATCGGTCGCGGGATGTCTTGGAGAGGTCCTCGAGCTGGTCGTCGAACCGGTGGTCGCCCAGCGCGGTCGCGGAGGACGGCTGGAGCCGGAACGATCCGTCGAGGTGGCTCTTGAAGAACGCCGCCAAGCGCTCGTCTTCCGGTGCCGCGAGCAGGGGCATCGCCGACGACCACGCGAAGAACACCGCGGCGGACAACGCCCGGACCGCCGACCGAGGGGGAAAGGTGGGGATCATGGATAGGGATCCGGGACCTTTGATGTCCCGGGAAGGCGGGAACGTGACGGGGCGGCGGCGCTTTGTCAGCCGCCAGGTTCAGGTCGTGTCGCGGCAGGGCCGGTCCGCGGATCTAAGCCGCCTCACTCCTCGGCGGTCCCGCGGACGCCCTTCGGACGCGGCCCGAAGAGCGCGGTGCCGACGCGGACGATCGTCGACCCTTCCTCGATGGCGACCTCGAGGTCGCCGCTCATGCCCATGCTCAGCACGGGCAACGGCGCGCCGAGGCGGTCGGCGCAGCGGTCGCGCAGCTCGCGCAGGCGCCGGAAGACCGGCCGGACGTTCTCCGCGTCGGTCGCGTAGGGCGCGATGGTCATGAGACCGTGGAGCTCGAGCCGCGGCAGGGCGTCGAACGCTCCGAGGCTCTCCATCAGCCGGTCCGGCACCCAGCCGAACTTGGACGATTCGCCCGAGACGTTCACTTCCAGCAGCACCTGCAGGGTCTTGGCCTGCTTTTCCGCCTGCTTCTGCAGCTCCTCCGCGAGCGCAAGGCTATCCACGCTCTCGATGGTGCCGAACAACGCCACCGCGTCGCGCGCCTTGTTCGACTGGAGATGGCCGATGAAATGCCATCGTGCCCGCGACGGGCTGAGCGGGATCTTCGCCTTCGCCTCCTGCACGCGGTTCTCGCCGAAGGTGGTCAGCCCCAGCCCGACCGCCTCGGCCACGGCCTCGGCGGGATGGTTCTTGGACACGGCGAGCAGCGTCACCTCCGCGGGATCGCGCCCGGAACGTCCGCACGCGGCGGCGATGCGCGACTGGACGGCGGCAAGGTTCTCGGCGAGCAACATGGGCGGAGGATAGGAGCCGCGTCCGTCGGCACAAGGCGGCGCGTCCGCGCGGAGCCCCGATTCCGGGTTTGCAATCTGGCGATCTCCTAGGCTGAGTCTGCTCCATGATGATCCGGCTCTCCCACCGTTTTCCTTCTCTGCTCGTCGCCGCGCTGCTCGCCGCCCCGGCATTTGCCGCCTCAGACTATTTCCTGGAACTCGACGGCATCCCTGGTGAGTCCAAGGACCAGGCACACCCCGCCGCTATCGAGATCGCGAGCTTCTCGTTCGGGGCCGCCAACTCCGGGAGCGTCGGTGGCGCGGGCGCGGGCGCCGGCAAGGTGTCGTTCAGCGATATCAGCTTCAGCAAGGTCATCGACAAGGCCTCGCCGCTGCTCTACCTCCGCACCGCCAACGGCGCCCGTATCCCGAAAGCGACCCTGTTCTTGCGGAAACTCAGCTCCAATAAGGTGTTGGAATACTACACGGTCACCTTGAGCGACGTCTTGGTGACCGGCATGGCGACCAGTGGCAATAGCGGGGGCGGCGTCCCTAGTGAATCTTTCTCGCTGAGCTTCGGCAAGATCGAGTTCAGCTACAGGCCGCAGAAGGCCGATGGCTCGCTCGATGCCCCGATCAAGTCCGGTTGGGACGTGGTGAGCAACCGCGCCCTGTGATCGCGCTGTCGGCCGAGATCCGCCCGCCCCGTCCGATCCTACGATGAAGCGCTTTTTTCCTCTGCTGCTGCTTGCCGGCCTGGCTTGGGGCCGGTTGGCCGCATCCCCGACGTTCCTGATGCTCGACGGCATCCCTGGCGAGTCGGCCGACGCGCGGCACAAGGGTTGGATCGACGTGACCGGTTTTTCGGAAGCGGTCTCCAAGGCGGCCCCGGACGCTTCCAGCCAGTGGCCGGTGTTCGCGCCGCTTTCGATCACGAAGCTGCTCGACAAGGCGTCGATGCCGTTGGTGCTCGCCTGTGCCAACGGTAGGAAGATCAAGAGCGGCGTGTTGGAAGTGGTCCGGGCGGATCAAGACCGGCTCCGGTTCCTCCAGGTGAAGCTCGGGAACGTGACGGTCGGCTCCTTCCGCCAAAACGGCTCCGTCGGCGCCAGCACCGTGCCCACGGAATCCATCTCGCTCGGTTTCGAGACCGTGGAGTGGACCTACACCGAGATCGACGCCAAGGGGAAGCCCCTCAAGGACATCGTCTGCAATTGGGAACTGCTGAACGGCTTCGGCAAAGGCGGCGACCCTTTCCTGGACAGCGACAACGATGGGTTGCCGGACCATTACGAGCGGCTCTACGGGCTGGACCCAGCGGTCCCGGATGCGGAGGGCGACCTGGACGGCGACGGCCTGAGCAATCTCGAAGAGTTCCACGCCGGCACGGTCCCGAACGTCAAGGACTCCGTCTTCCGCACGACCGGCACGCAGCGTGAGCCGGGGAAGTTCCTGCTCAAGTGGACCCGCACGGCCGGCAAGACCTACCGCCTGCTCGCCGCCGCGACGCTCGAAGGTCCGTTCGAGTTCGTGCAGTTCGTGGAACCTGCCGAGGGTCCGGAGGGGACGTTGGAGGTCGATGCGACACCCGCGCACCAGTTCTACATCATCGAGGTGGATTGAACCGGACGGTCTGCCTGCTCACGGGAGCTCGCGGATCCGCAGTCCTCGGAACTCGACCGGCGAGCCTTCCGATTCAAGGCAAAGATATCCGCTCGCCGGTCGGCAGTCGGTGCCTCCCGAGACCTCCTCGCCGTTCACCCACAGCCGCACCTCGCCGTGGATGGCACGGATATAGTAGTGGTTCCACTCGTTGATGCCTTTGCTGAGGTTCTTCCGCGGGAAGCTCCGTTGGCCGTCCGGTGCGACCGGCGGAAACGGCTTCATCTTGGCCGGCCCGGTGGGGAACACGTCGCCGTTGGTCGTGAACCAATCCGCCTTCTTGCCCGACGACTTCTCGTACTGCTCGGTGTAGCCGTGGTCGAGCACCTGCACCTCGATGCCGTCCGGCAGCCGACCCTTTCCCGCGGCCAGGTTCTGGATGGAGGCATCGCTGGCCCACACGAAGATGCCCGAGTTCCCGCCGGACCGGAGATGCCGCCACTCGGCGACCAGCTCGAAGTTGGTGACCGGCTTCTTCATGCGGATGACGCCGACCGGCTGCCCGGTGCAATGCACGCCGCTGTCGGTCCAGGTCCACGTGTTGGTCGCACAGTTGACGTCCACGAAATCAACACCGCCCAACGGCCGCCAACCGGGAGCGGTACCGTCGATGAAGGCCTTCGGAGTGGAAGCTGGATCGGCCGCTGTGATGGGGAGGGCGGACAGCAGGAAAACGGATGCAAGATGGCGGAGGTCCATGGCTGGGAAAGGGTGAAGTTCGAGGAACCTTGGCCCGCCTGGGCGGAGACCGCCAGCGCGATCACCGGGAACCTCCTGCAAAGACGTCCCCCTGTGGATCCCGATCCCGCCGGACACGAGAACCACTCTTGGAGGCCCGGACCCTCAAGCACGCCGCTCGCATCCGATCAGGTGAGCGTCCGCTCACGCTCCGCAGATCATGACCCGGCGACACATCGGATCCGAGGCCGGTGCTCCTTCTGTCCGCCCATTCCATCGCGCCGGTCAGGCGGGGCGGCAATGAAGCCCTGCTCGTCCGCAGGACCCTTCGGGGATCGCGTCCCGGAAAAATCCCACCGTCACTTCGCCGCGGCGTGGACGGCGTGCGGGGCCGTCGGGGCCGGAGCAGCAGGAGAGGCCGGCACGCTGAGGCCGGCGACGGCCTGCTTGGCACCTTGGAGCAAAGCGTCCGGGAACACGCCGAGGTAGACCACGCCGATGACGCAGACCGCCAAGGCCAGCTTGGTGGCGCCGCCGACCTCGATCGAGGTCAGGTCGGTGGCGTTGCGCGGCCAGAACATGGCCCGCACGACGCCGAAGTAGTAGTAGAGCGAGATGACCACCCCGACGCAGGCGACCAGCAGCGCGACGAGGAACAGTTTGTCGGTCGCCACGTGCGAGGCCACGGCTTTCAACAGAAGGAATTTCCCGAAGAACCCCGCCATCGGCGGGATACCGGCGAGCCCGGCCATCGCGACGGTCAGGCCGGTGGCAAGGAGGGGTGAGCGTTGGCCCAACGCGGCGAAGGAGCTGATGTCGTCGCTATCCGTCCGGGCCGCGACGACGGTGATCACCGCGAAAGCCGTGAGCACCGTGAAGATGTAGCCGCCGAGATAGGTGAGCACCGCGGAACCGCCGAGGAGTCCGGCCGAACCGACGCCGAGCAGCAGGTAGCCGGCGTTGGCGATGGAGCTGTACCCCATGAGGCGCTTCACGCTGCGCTGCGGGATGGCGCAGAGGCTGCCATAGAGGATCGTCACGATGCCCAAGCCGAGCAGAAGGCGGCTCCAGTGCGCGGTGATCTCAGGCACGGCGCCGAAGGCGATGCGGAGCAACAGGGCGAAACCGGCGGCCTTCGAGCCGGTCGCGAGGAAGGCGGTCGTGGTGGTCGGGGCGCCTTGGTAGACGTCCGGGGCCCACATCTGGAACGGGAACGCGGCGATCTTGAAACCAAGGCCCACGACGGTGAGCAGCAATCCGACGAGGAAGACCGGCGACTTCGCCAATTCGCCTTGTTTCGCGGCGATCTCATACAGGTTGGTGGTGTTCGCGGATCCAAAGATGAAGGCGATGCCGAACACCATGAAGCCGGAGGCGAGGGCGCCGAGGATGAGATACTTCACGCCGGCCTCGAGCGAGGCGAGCTTGCCGCGCGAGAAGCTCACGAGGATGTAGAACGTCACCGTGACCAGTTCCAGGGCGACGAACATCAGGACCAGGTCGTTGGCCGATGCGGCGAAGAGCATCCCGACCGTCGCGAACACGATGAGCGCGCAATACTCGGCGTAGCCCACGAGCGTCTCCGAGGAGTCGATGGTCAGGAGCAGCACGACCATCGCGGACAGGAGGAAGAAGCCCTTGAAGTAGTTCGACATCGCGTCCACGACGAACATGCCGCCGAACGCGGTGCCGTCCGGAGGGGCACCGGATCCGATGGCGTAGGTGAGCAGGATGCCCGTGCCGGTCGCCGCGGCGTAACCGAGCAGCTTTCGCGCGGAAGAGGGAAGCCACAGGTCGGCGAGCAGGATGCCCAAACCGAGCAGGGTGGCCAGTATCTCCAAGGTGAGCAGCGAGTAGTTCATCGCGGGGCGGAAAGCAGGTTCAATGGGCGGAGCGGGACGCCGTGGCGGTCGGCGCATGGGCGGTGGGCGTGGTCGCCGCGGGGGACTTCGCGGAAGCGGACTTCACCACCTCGGCGACGGCGGGCTTGATGCGCTCGACGAGCGATCCGGGGGCGATGCCGAACCAGAGCAGAGCCCCGATCAGGACCGCGAAGGGAAGTTGGCGCCACAGGTTGCCGGCGTCGGCCGCCTTGGCGAACTCGGGCCGGACCGGACCGTGGAGAAGATCCCGGATCGCGCGGAGCATGTACACGCCGCCGATGATCAGGCCGCCCCAGGCCGCGGCGACGACGAACCACGGCAACGTCTTCCAGGCGCCGAACATCACCGTGATCTCGCCGGGGAAGTTCGCGAAACCGGGCAGTCCGCAGCCGGCCATCAACGCCATCACCGTCGCGGTGCCGATGAACGGCATCGGACGAAGCAGGCCGCCGAGCTTGTCGAGGTCGCTGGTGCCGGTGGCGCGGACGAAATGGCCCAACAACCCGAAGCTGAGCGCGGCCAGCAATCCGTGCGCGACCATCACCACGACCACGCCGGTCACGCCGATGACGCTCACGCTCGCGAGACCGAGGAAGCAGAAGCCCATGTGCGCGAGGCTGGAGTTGCCGAGCAGCAACGCGAGGTCCCGTTGGCGCATCGCCACGAACCCGCAGTAGAGGATGTTGCCGAGGCAGAGCACGGCGACCACCGGCATCCAGCGCGCCACGCCGTCCGGCATGAGCGGCAACGCCACGCGGATGAGCGCGTAGAGACCGACCTTCTTGAGCACGCCGGCGTGCATCATCGCGGTCGCGGTCGGAGCGGCGGCGTATCCCGACGCGGCCCACGAATGGAACGGCCAGAGCCCGACGAGCGTGCCGAACCCGAAGAGCAGCAGCGGGAAGATCAACGCTTGGGCCTGCTCGGTGAGCGGCTTCTCGGCGAGCCAGGCCTTGAGCACGACGATGTCGAGCGTGTTCGCGCCGGACATGGCGTAGAGCACGACCAAGCCGGTCAACGCCACCAACGCTCCCAGCGTCAGGTACAACGTGATCTGGAAGGTGGCGTAGTTCTTCTGCTCGCCGCGGCCCCAGATGCCCATCATCAGGAAGGTCGGGACGAGCGCGAGCTCATTGAAGAAGTAGAGGAAGAACAGGTCGAGGGAGAGGAACGCGCCGATGGCGCCGCCGGTGATGGTCAGCAACATCAGGTAGAAAAGCTTGGGCTGGCGCTCGATGTCCCAAGAGACGCAGGTCGCGGCAAAGGCGACCAGCGACGCCATCAGGACGAGCCCGATGTTCAGGCCGTCCACTCCGAGATGGTAGCTCAAACCCGCCGCCGGGATCCACGCCGCCTGTTCCTCGAATTGGATGTCGGCGATGCCCGGCTGGAAGGCGGCGAACAGGGCGATGGCCTTGATCGCGGTGACGGCGGTCGTCAGCAGCGCGATGAGGCGGACGACGACCCGATAGTTGCCGGGGACCAACAGCACCAGCAGCGCGCCGAGGAACGGAGTGAGGAGAAGGGAAGTGAGGGACATGGACGGGGTGGGCGCTTATTTCATCGCCAGCCACACGACCAGCGCGACGCCGGCGGTGAACATGAAGGTGTAGGTCTGGATGTTGCCGGTCTGCGCCAACCGCAGGCCGCGGCCGACCAACTCGGTGGTGCCGTGCGCGCCGCGCACGATGAGGCCGCTGAAGATCCAACGGTCGACCCAGCTCGCCAGTCGCGCGGCGAGGTCGTGGGCGGGCACGAACAGCGCCTCGTAGATCTCGTCGAAGTAGAAGCGGTCCTTCATCGCCCGGGCCAGCGCCCCGAGCATGCCGGGCAACGGGTCCTTCGGCGCGCCCCAGTAGAGGCCGAACGCCGCGGTGGCACCGAAGAGCAGCGCACCGGACCCGAACGTCGCCGCGAGCGGCGCATGGTTGAACGGGCCGAAGATGCCGCCGCCTTCGTGGGCATGGAAATGCGGGTCGAAATGGCCGCTCAGGAAATCACCGAGGGGCAGCCAAGCGATGGCGATGCTCGGGACGGCAAGCACGATCAGCGGCCACGTCATCGCGAAGGGAGATTCATGGGCGTGGCTCGCGGCGTCGGAGCGCGGCGGGCCGAAGAAGGCGATGATCACCAGACGCAGCATGTAGAAGGTCGTCATCGCCGCGACCACCACCGCGAGCGTGAAGAGCAACGGGTGGCCCCCGTTGAGCGCGGCCACGAAGATGGCGTCCTTGGAGTAGAAGCCGCTCGTCAGGATCGGCACGCCCGCCAGCGCGGCGGTGCCGATGGCGAAGGTGCGGAAGGTGACCGGCAGCTTCTCCCAGAGCCCGCCCATCTTCCAGATGTCCTGCTCATGATGGCAGGCATGGATGACCGAACCGGCCCCGAGGAAAAGCAGCGCCTTGAACCCCGCGTGCGTCGTCAGATGGAACATCGCCGCGTCCGGCCCGCCGCAACCGACCGCCATCACCATGTAGCCCAGCTGCGAGAGCGTGGAGTAGGCGAGGATGCGTTTGATGTCGTTCTGCTGGATCGCCATCAGCGCCGCCAGGACGGCGGTGAAACCGCCGATGACCGCGATGATGTCGAGCGCGGAGAGGGTCCCGAGGAACGCCAGCGGCGCGGGCCACGCGGCCGGGACCTGGTAGAGGAAGAAGGTCCGGCAAAGCATGTAGACGCCGGCCGCGACCATGGTCGCGGCGTGGATCAGCGCGGACACCGGCGTCGGGCCTTCCATCGCGTCGGGCAACCACACATGCAACGGGAACTGCGCGCTCTTGCCCATCGCACCGCAGAAGATCAGCAGCCCGGCGACCGATGACATCGAGCCGAGCAGCGCGGGATCGGCACCGAGCTTGGCCGACAGGCCGGCGAAGCTGACCGAACCGACAGCGGCCCACACGATGAGGATGCCGAGGAGGAAACCGAAATCGCCGAGGCGGTTGGTGAGGAACGCCTTCTTGGCCGCATCGGCCGCGGACGCCTTCTCGTGCCAGAACCCGATGAGCAGGTAGCTCGACACGCCGACCAGTTCCCAGAACACGAACATCATCACCAGGTTGTCCGCCAACACGATGCCGAGCATCGAGAAGGTGAAGAGGCTGATGCTCGCGAAGAAGCGGCCGAAGCTGCGGTCGCCGCGCATGTAGCTGGTGCTGTAGACCTGCACCGCGGTCGAGACACCGGTGACGACCAGGAGCATCAGGAGCGAGAGCCGGTCCACGACCAACCCGATGTCCACGTCGAGATCACCCACGTGGATCCATGAGAACGGGGTCGTGACGGCCGCGTGGCCGCCGAGCCCGAACGTGAGGAAAAGGGCGACACTGAGAAGGAACGACACCGATACGGCGGCGATGGAGAACGCCGCGGACAGGAGGTTGTCCTTCCGCACGCCCACAGCCACCCCGATGGCCGCGATGAGCGGCAACAACAGGATGAACCAGGCGAGGTCCTCCGGCCGGGAGCTGAAGACCGGCGCGGCGGCGGTGACGGCAGAGTGGGCGGCGTGGGCGTCCATTTCAGGAAAGGGAGGGGACAGCGAAGGCGCGAAGGCGCGAAGGGCGGAGAAGGCGGACGTCCAAGATGGCGCCCTCCCTGTCCGTCGTCCTGTTCCGCGTCGTGGGGTCTTCGCTGTTCATCGGATCAATACTTCAGGCTGGTGAGGTCCTCGACGTGGGCGGTCTGCCGTTTGCGGTAGAGCGCGACGATGAGGGCGAGGCCGACGGAGACCTCGGCAGCGGCGACGGTGATGATGAAGAACACCATCACCTGTCCGTCGAGGTTGGCGTTGAAACGGGAGAAGGCGACCAGCGCGAGGTTCGCCGCGTTCAGCATGAGCTCGAGACCCATGTAGATCACGATGAGGTTGCGCCGCGCCAACACGCCGAACAACCCGAGGCTGAACAGGATCACGCTGACGGCGAGGTAGTGGTGGAGACCGGCTTGCATGGGAATCTAGGCGCAAAAGAACACAAAGGACGCAGAGAAACAAACCAGTGCGGGCCCGATCGCTGTCACGGAGCCGGCGGAAGCATTTCGGCTGAGAACAAATTTCTTGATCTCGAACTTGAACGATCCGAAATTGATCAGCAAACCGTGCTCGATTTGGGAGGATTTCAGGTAGCCGAGTATCTGGGCGACATGCTCGTCGACCAATGCCTTGGCGGCCTTGAGTTCTACTATCAAGCGGTTGTCCACCAACAGGTCCGCAAGATAGTTCCCGATCTCGGTCCCATCTTCGTCGTAGACCTTGACCGGATGCTGTTGTCTTACCTCGACCCCTGCCTTCTGCAAGCGATGTGCGAGCGCGTTCTCGTAGACTTTCTCCAGATGGCCATGCCCGTGATAGACATGGACCCCATAAGCGGTCTGCCGCACGAAGTCGCACAGTTCATTGATCGTTTGCATGGCGGATTCTTTGTGCTCTTTGCGTTCCTTCGCGGCTACTTCAGGTCCTTCTTGCTGAGCAGGATCACACCGACCATCGCGACCAGGAGCAGGATGGATAGCACCTCGAACGGCAGCAGGTACTGCGTGAAGAGGATCCGGCCGAGCGGCTTGGTGCCGCCTTCGACCAGCTTGTCGCCGCCGAACGGCACCGCGCCGGAGACCGCCTTGGCCAAGATGCCGGCGATGGCCACCACCGCGACGGCCCCGAGGCCGACGGTGACCTTGCGGAGCTTCCGGCGCTCCTCCTCCTTGAGGTCGAGCAGCATGATGACGAAGAGGAACAGCACCATCACGGCGCCCGCGTAGACGAGCACCTGGACGGCGGCGAGAAAGAAGGCGTGCAGCAGGACGAAGAGACCGGCCATCGAGACGATGGTCAGCACCAGGAACATCGCGCTGGTGACCGGGTTCCGGCTGAACGGGTTCGCGACGCACAGGAAGCCGCACAGCAACGTGAGGCCGGCGAAGGCGTAGAAAAGAAGGTCGGTGAATTCTGGCATCGGGTCAGAGGTCGTCAGGTTGCAATCCGGTGTGCTTGGCGATACGGGACATCATCGCCGGACCGATTTCGTCGTTGTCGTGGAAAGCGAACACATGATCAGGCCAGCCAGCGCGTTGCAGGACCCGGTGCTAGCCGCTGGCGCGCTTGACGCTCCAACCGATGCGTTGCAGCGCCGCCAAGACCCTTCGTGCTTTGGATGGACGCCATAAGCTCATGCCAGAACAGCAAACATCTCCGCCGATTCGGGAACCTCCTCACCATGTTCCAAGCGGTCAGCGATGACGCGCAACGCCAGCGCCTTGGCCTTGGCCACCGCATCGCTGCGGGTCGAGCCATAGGTCATGACACCGGGCAGGTCGGCCACCTCCGCGATCCAGCGGCCGTCTTCCTCGCGAGCGATCTCGATGCGCAAGTTCATGGGTCCAACCTATCAGTTCGTGGTCACCGGGAACACTTCCTGTTCCGAGGCCTCCTCCAGCTTGTGCTTCCACTTCTGGATGCCGGCGTGGGTCCCGCCGAGCTTCAGGAGCTTTTCCTTGTCGTAGATCATCTCCTCGCGGCTCGTGCCGGTGAGGGAATAGTCCTTCTGGAGGAAGATGGCCTCCTCGGGGCAGACCTCTTGGCAGAGGCCGCAGAAGATGCACCGGAGCATGTTGATCTCGAACTCCTTCGGCATCTTCTCCGCGTTCGAGCGGTCGGCCGGCTTCCCGTCCTGGCCGGGCGAAGTGATGCGGATGGCCTTGGGCGGGCAGACGAACTCGCAGAGCTGGCAGCTCACGCACTTCGTCGCTCCATCCTGGTCCTTCACGAGATAGGGCGCGCCGCGATAACCCTCGGGCACGACCCATTTCTGCTCAGGATACTCCATCGTGATCGGCTTGTTGCCGAGGAACGGAGCGGTCTTCTTGAAATGCTTCCATGTGACGCTCAGACCGCCGAGGAAGGACGGCAGATAAGTGCGCTCGTATGCGGTCAACGGCTTGCGTTCGACAACCTTGGTGCTCATGCGGTCCTTAACGGTTCGTGAACGCGACCACGAGGGCGGTCACGAGGATGTTGGCCAAGGCCAGCGGGATGAAACGGCGCCATCCCAGGTCCATCAGCTGGTCGTAGCGGAAGCGCGGGAACATCCAGCGCACCCAGATGAAGAGCACCATGAACGCCGCCATCTTCGCGACAAAGATGCCGATGTGCAGGATGCCTCCGAGCAGGCCGTTGGCGGGTTCGCCCAAGAACGGCAGCGACCAACCGCCGAAGAAGAGCGTCACCATCATCGCCGAGCTGGCGATCATGTTCGCGTACTCCCCGAGGAAGAAGAGCGCGAACTTCATCGAGCTGTATTCGGTGTGGTATCCGCCGACGAGCTCGGACTCGGATTCCGGGAGATCGAACGGCAGGCGGTTCGTCTCGGCGAACGCCGCGACCAAGAAGATCACGAACGCCACCGGCTGCTTCAGCACCAGCCATCCGCCCTGCGCCTGGTACTCGACGACCTTCGACAGGTTCAGGTCGCCGACCAGCATGAAGATGGACACGACGCTCATGCCCATCGCGATCTCGTACGAGATCATCTGCGCGCTGGAGCGGATGCCGCCGAGGAACGGGTACTTCGAGTTCGCCGCGTAGCCCGCGAGCACGATGCCGTAGACGCCGAGCGAGACGATGCCGAAGGTGTAGAGGATGCCGACGTTCAGGTCGGCGATGACCATCTTGTTGTCCGGGTTCCCGAGCGTGGACCCGAACGGGATCACCGCCAGCGTCATGAACGCCGGGATGACAGCGATGGCCGGCGCGAGCCAGAAGTACACGGTCCGCACGTAGCTGGGGGTGAAGTCCTCTTTGAGCAGGAACTTCAGGCCGTCCGCCATCGGTTGGAAGATACCGAGCCGCGTGAGGAAGGGCCCGAGGACCGGGATGAACTCCACCATCGGCGGCGCGGTCCGGTTCGGGCCGACCCGGTCCTGGATCCATGCGGAGACCTTGCGCTCCACCAGCACGGCGTAGGCGACGAAGGTCATCGTCACGCCGAAGACCACCGCGATCTTCAGCACGCTGAAGAGGAGGAACTGGACCGTCGGATCGAGATATTTGAGAGAGTCGAACATCGGAGGAGTTGCCGGGCTCAGGCGCTGGCCAGTTTGATCTCTTCGCTCGTGCCGACCGCCTCGTTCAGCACCACCAGATGCCCGCCGTCCTCGGCGCGGAGCTGTTCGTTGGCGTTGAGGAGTTCGAAGCCATAGACGCGCCCATCGGGAGCGAGATCAATGTTCAGGTCTTCGCTGATCTGCAGGGTCTCGACTCCGGCCGTCTTCTCCAAGAGCCGGATATAGGCGATGTTGTGCCGCGGATCGTAGGTCAGTTTCATGGCTCAGAAATACTTCACGATGACGGTGATCACCAGCCAGCCCTCCGGCTCCGGTTCGGCGTAGGCAAGGACCTGCTTGTTGGCGTAGGTCCGCCCAAGCCACTCGCCGCCAAACTGGAAGTTCCTGGAAAAGCCCGTCCGCCCATGCTTTGCGGAAAAACGACCGCCGCCCAAGACTGTGGCGACGACCTCGGAAATGGTCGCCCCGCGTTCGGTGACCCGCTGCTCGGCATGGGGATGGATACGGACATTCACAAAGCCTCAGAGCGGAACGTCCGCGCCGGTGTCGCCCACCTTGGCCCATTCAAGGCCGGCGAGCGCGGGCACTTCCTTCGCCATCTGGTTGAACAGCCCTTCGATGCTCACGAAACCGTCCTGACCGGTGACGCCCAGCACGATGTCGTGCAGGAACTCCCACTCGGCTCGGGCATCGCCGGGCGCTTCGACGGCCTTGATGAACTTCTGCAGCCGGCCCTTCACGTTAACGAAGGTGCCGCGCTTCTCGGCGTGGGCCGCTCCCGGCAGCAGATGCGTGGCGGCCGACGTCGTGGCGTTCGGCAGGATATCGCTGACGACCAGCGCCTCCAGCTTCGCGAGCAGATCGGATCCGATGCCGTGCTTCGTCACGTCTTCGCCGAAGACGATGAGCGTCTTGATGGAACCGGCGGCGATACCGGCGGCGACCTTGGGCAGGTCGGCGGCCGCGAAGCCGTTCAAGCGTGCCCCGTTGGTGTTCGGGTTCTTGTCCGCGGCGACCAGCAACGTGTCGGCTTCACCGGTCCGCGCGACGGACGCGGTCTGTGCTCCGAGCTTGTCCGCGAGCTTCTTGAGCAAGAAGAGCTCCTCGGTGGTCTGTCGCGCGGAAGCGATGATGGCCACGCTTCCCTGCGGCGCCGAGGCGAGCTTGGCGGAGACCTCTTTCAACGCCGCCGTCCAGGTCGACCTGAGGCCGCCGACCCTCACGTCCTTCAGCCGGTCCTCACGCGCGACCCACTGGTAGTTCAGCCGGCCGGAATCGCACATCCAAGGGCCGTTGACCGCGTCGTTCTCGCGCGGCTCGTAGCGTTGGATGACGCTTTCACGGGACCCGATGGTGATGCTGCAACCGGTGCCGCAGCTGGTGCAGACGCTCTTGGTCTCCTTGAGGAACCAGACGCGCATCTTGAACCGGAAATCTTTCGACGTCAGCGCGCCCACCGGGCAGAGGTCCACTGTGTTGAGCGTGTAGTTGTTGTCGAAGGCGCCTTCCTTCCATGCCGCGATGGTGTTGTACGAACCGCGGTTCACGATGCCGAGCGCGTCGTCGCCGACGATGTCCTTGGTGAACCGGATGCACCGGGTACAGAGGATGCAGCGCTCGTCGTCGAGCACGATGCGCGGCCCGAGGTCGACGGCTTTGGGCTTGTGCACCTTCGCTTCGACGAAGCGGCTGCCGGCCTGGCCGTGCTGCACGGAATATTCCTGCAGCTTGCATTCGCCGGCCTGGTCGCAGATCGGGCAGTCGAGCGGATGGTTGATGAGCAGCGATTCGAGCACCGCTTCGCGCATCTGTTTCGTCGCGGGCGAATCGGCGTGGATCTCCATGCCCGGAGAGATCGGCGTGGCGCAGGCGATGGCGCCGCGCGGGGTGCCGGGCTCGTAGGGCAGGACCGACTTGGCGATCTTGGGCGATCCATCCTCGTTCAGGACCGGTTTGCGGTCCGGCCCCATCATCGGCGTGCCGAACTCGACCAAGCACATGCGGCAGTTGCCGGCGACCGGGAGCTTGTCGTGGTAGCAGTAGTGCGGGATGTCCACGCCGGCGCAGCGCGCGGCCTGGAGCATCGTCGTCGCCTGCGGCTTGCCCTGCCAATCGGGCATGGTCTTGGGCACCTGCAAGGTCTTGCCGTTGACCTTGACGGTCATCGTCTCGACCGGCGGCGGTGCCGCGGGCGCGGGCGCGGTGGATGGGATCGCGGGGGCTGACATCGCTGGATCAGTATTGGTTGGAGCTGGCCGCCGTTCTGGTCCCGTGGGCGGGGCCGGTGGCTTTGGCCCGGGCTTCCTCGTCGGCCGCACCCTTCGCCTCGAACTCGTCCTTGAACTTCTTCACGAAGCTCAGCACCGGCCACGCCGCGGCCTCGCCGAAGGCGCAGATGGTGCGGCCCTGGATGTTCTGGGCGATGTGCGAGAGATAAGCGGCGTCCTCCTTGCGGCCTTCGCCATGGCTGAGGCGATGCAGTCCCTTCGCCAGCCACAGCGCGCCTTCGCGGCACGGCGTGCACTGGCCGCAGCTCTCGTGGGCGTAGAACTCGGACAGGTTCGCCAGCGTGTCCACCATGCTGCGCGAATCATCGAGCACGATGATCGCGCTGGAACCGGACATCGTGCCGGCCTGCTGGAGCGAATCGAAATCGTAGGGCAGGTCGAGCAACGGCACATCGACCTTCGTCATCTGGCCGTCCGCGCCCTTGCGGTTCAGTTTGAAGACCTCTCCGGCCTTCAAGACCTTCGACGAGGAGCCGCCGGGGATGACCGCCTTCAAGGAGCGTCCCGATCTCAGGCCTCCGCCGAAGTCCGGGTCGTTGATGAGCTCGCCGATGGTGACCTTGCCGACCTCGATCTCGTAATATCCGGGGCGCTGGACGTCGCCGCTCAGGCTCACGATGCGGGTGCCGGTGTTGTTCGGCGTGCCGAGCTTGGCGTAGTTCGCCGCGCCCATCGTCACGATGTGCTTCACATGGCACAGCGTCTCCACGTTGTTCACGATGGTCGGGCACATGTAGAGCCCGAGCACCGCGGGGAAGTACGGAGGCTTGATGCGCGGATACGCCCGCTTGCCTTCGAGCGACTCGATCAGGCCCGTCTCCTCGCCGCAGATGTAGGCACCGGCCCCGCGGTGGACGTATATTTCGAGGTCGTTCCCGCTGCCGAGGATGTCCTTCCCGAGGAAGCCCTTCTCGCGGGCCTCGGCGAGCGCCTGCTCCAGCAGCTTCGCGCCTCGGGGCATCTCGCCGCGGATGTAGATGTAGGCGAGCTTCACGTCGTTCGCCCAGCAGGAGATGATCATCCCCTCGATCAGCTGGTGCGGATCCTTGTGGATGATCTGGCGGTCCTTGAACGTGCCGGGCTCGGATTCGTCGGCGTTGCAGATCAGGTAGATCGGCTTGCCGCTGCGCCGGTCGACGAAGCTCCACTTGAGACCGGCACTGAACCCGGCGCCGCCGCGTCCACGGAGGCCGGAGGCCTTGACGTCTTCGCGGACGACTTCCTTGGGCGTGAGCTTCTTGCCGTCGGGCAGGTCGCGCGGGGCGGTCGCGAGCGCCAGCTTCAGCGCTTCGTAGCCGCCATGGCGCATGTAGCACGCGATATCCGGGGTGTAGCCCGGTGCGTCGACGTGCTTCAGGATCAATTTGAACTGTTCCGGCATGGCAATGCTTGACTCAGAAGTTTCCCTGACTAACGTCTTCCCTCTTCGGTCTGCCCGATGGTGTAACGGTAGCACAGCAGATTCTGAATCTGCTTGTCATGGTTCAAATCCATGTCGGGCAACCATCTCATTTCCCGGTCCTCAGGATAGCGTCCGCCTTCGCGGCATTGACTTTCTCGTGCAGGTCTTCGTTGACCAGCACCACCGGCGCCGAACCGCACGCGGCAAGGCATTCCACGAACTCCACGGTGAACTTCCCATCGGGCGTCGTCTGCGGCGCATGCGCATGGGCATCCAAGCCGAGCTTCTCGCAGAAGTGGGCGCGCACCTCCGCGCCGCCCGCCAACGCGCAGCTGAGCGTGCGGCAGACCTTCACGTGCGTCTTGCCGAGCGGCTGCTGCCGGAACATCGGGTAGAACGTCACGAGCTCGTGGACGTTGATGGGCGTCAGGCCGAGCTTGCGCGCGGTCCATTCGACCGCCTCGTCGGAGATATGGCCGAAATGCTCCTGCAGCGCGTGCAGGAACATGAGCGACGCGCTCCGCTTCTGGGGATAATGCGTCGTCAGCTCGTCGAGGCGGGCTTCCAGTGGTGCGGGGACGGCAAAGCTCATCGCAAAAAGTCGGTTAGCGGTCGCATTCGCCCATCACGAAATCGAACGAGCCGAGGATGGCCACGACGTCGCTCATCAGGTGGCCCGGGAGCACCGCGGGCAGGATGCTCAGGTTCACGAAGGACGGGGCACGGATCTTCAGCCGATGGGGCGTGCCTCCGCCGCGGCTGTCGATGTAGAAGCCGAGCTCGCCCTTCGGGTTCTCGGCGCCGAAGTAGATCTCGCCCGGAGGCGCGTCCACACCCTGCGTCACCAGCATGAACTGGTGGATCAGCTCTTCCATGCTGGTCAGGACCTTGTCCTTCGCCGGCAGCACGGTCTTGCCGTCCGCGATGTTGACCGGTTCCTTCGAGCGGTTGTCGGCGCCGCCGGGCAGCTTGTCGAGGCACTGGTGGAGGATGCGGACGCTCTGCCGCATCTCTTCCATGCGGACGAGATAGCGGTCGTAGCAATCGCCCACCGAGCCGACCGGGATGTCGAACTCGAGGTCCTTGTAGACGAGATAGGGGGAGGCCTTGCGGACGTCGTAGTCCACGCCGCTGCCGCGCAGGTTCGGGCCGGTCAGACCGTGGTCGATGGCCATTTCGCGGGAGATGACGCCGACATCCTTGGTGCGGTCGACCCAGATGCGGTTGCGGGTCAGCAGCGTCTCGGATTCGGCGATGTTGACGACGACCTCGTCGAGGAACTTGCGGACCTGGTCGACCCAGCCCGGAGGCAGATCGCGGGTCACACCGCCGATGCGGGTGTAACTGGTGGTGAAACGCGCGCCGGTCAACGATTCGCAGAGATTGTAGATCTTCTCGCGCTCCGTGAACGTGTGCAGGAAGACGGTCAGCGCACCGACATCCATCGCGAACGCGCCGAGCCCGAGCAGATGCGCCGAGATGCGGGCCAGCTCGCAGCAGATCACGCGGATGTACTGGCAACGCAGCGGGAGCTTTTGGTCGATGCCCATCAGCTTCTCGACGGCGAGGGCGTAGGCGACGTTGTTGGCGAGAGGCGCGAGGTAATCCAGCCGGTCCGTGTAAGGGATGAACTGGGTATAGGTCATGTTCTCGGCGATCTTCTCGTCGCCGCGATGCAGATAACCGATGTCGGGCACCGCCCGGGTGATGGTCTCGCCGTCCATCTCGATGATGATCCGCAGCACGCCGTGCGTGGACGGATGCGACGGGCCCATGTTGAGCACGAGCTTGTCGCCCTGGATGTCGCGCAGCTCCTCAGGGGACGCGGACGCGGCGGCCTCAGCCGACCGGGCGGCGGTGTCGCGGAATTCGATGGTCTGGGTGGCCATGGGTGGGATCACTCCGGCGTCCGCGCGCGGGGCTCGCGCGCCATGCTGTCCTTGCCGCCCGCCATGGTGACGAACGGACCGCCCTCGAGCGGCGCCGTCCGCGTGAACGCGGTGTCCGGCAGCTCCGTCGGCTTTCCAGCCAACGGGAAATCCTTGCGCAGCGGGAAGTACGGATAGCCCTCCCACATCAGGATCCGGCGCAGGTCGGGATGCCCGGCAAAACGGATACCCATCATGTCGTAGGCCTCGCGTTCGTGCCAATCGGCGGTGCGCCAGACGGTGCTCACGGTCGGGAGCTCGGATTTCTCCTCGCTCACGTCGGCCTTGAGGCGCAGATGCACGCCGTGACCGATCCCGTAGAGCTCGTAGACCACCGTCCAGCGCGGGTCCGCGCCGTAGTTGTCCACGCTGCTGAGGTCGAGAAGCATGTCGAACCCGAGCGCCTGCTTGGCGTGGGCGCAGACCTCGGCGATGCGGTCGGCATCGGCGACCTTGAGGGTCGCTTCGCCGCGGAACTCGGTCGGGGCGGAGACGAGTCCGGGGAACGCTTCCTGGAGGCGGACGGCCATTTCGAGAGGGGTGGGCACGGGACCTAGGATCGGTTCAAGGGTGGACGACCTCGCCTTTTTCGCCCAGCTCGATGCCGAGGCTGCCGTACTTCGCGGGCGCGACGTCGCGTTTCTGGTTCCAGACGGTGCGCTCCTTGGCCACGAGGCCCTGGAGCTTGATCAGCGCGTCGAGCAACGCCTCCGGGCGCGGCGGGCAACCGGCGACATAGACGTCCACCGGCAGGATGTTGTCGACGCCCTGCAGCACGGCGTAGCTGCGGTACATGCCGCCGGTCGAGGCGCAGGCACCCATGGCGATGACCCACTTGGGCTCGGCCATCTGCTCGTAGATACGGCGGACGGCGAGGGCCATCTTGTAGGTGACCGTGCCGGCCACGATCATCACGTCCGATTGGCGGGGCGAGAAACGCATCACCTCCGAGCCGAAGCGGGAGATGTCGAAACGGCTCGCGCCCACGGCCATCAGCTCGATCCCGCAGCAAGCCAGACCCATGGGCATGGGCCAGAGCGAGTTCTTGCGGAACCAGTTGAGCGCCGCGTCGACGGTGGTGTGGACGACCTCGCCCTCGACCTTCGAGTTGTAGCCCAACTCGGTGACGTTCGGCGCACTGGCATCGGCGTTCGCGCTCATAAAAACAGAAGAGCCGACGGGAATTCCCGCCGGTGCGTGAAGACTGGGATCAGCGTTTCCGGGCGGCAAGCCGGTTTTGTGATTTTTTTCACAATCTCGGGCTGGCCGCCCGAAACAGGGACTTGGGCGACCCTGTGAAGCCGCGCCATGGCCAAATGACCCTCGACCCGCACCCCTTCGCCCGCGACCGCGCCTCGGTGCAGGAAGCCCTTCCCGGCGACAAGCAGATCCATCTCCGCACCCTCCTGGGCAAGAGATCCACGGGAGGGCCTCGGTTCCACCCGCGCCCTGATCGCTTCGCGAAGAACGCGCCCGGATGGAACCCTTGGCCGGACGTCGCGCCTCAGGCGAACCGGCAAGGCAGCGCCACCGCATCGGCCAGCCGGCGGAGGTATTCCGCGCGCGGGATCTCCGTCGCGCCGAGCGACCGGGTCACCGGCGTGACCATCTGCGTGTCGAAAAGGGCGAAGCCGCGGCTCCGTAGGCGGTCCACGAGGTGGGCGAGCGCGACCTTCGACGCATCGGTCGCGCGGTGGAACATGGATTCCCCCGCGAAAAAACCTCCGACGGCCACGCCGTACACGCCGCCGACGAGTGTGTCGCCTTGGCGGACCTCGACGCTGTGGGCGTGCCCGGCGCGATGCAGCGCGATGTAGGCGGCGATGAATCCCGGGGTGATCCAGGTGGCATCGTCGTCCCGGGGCGCCTCGGCGCACGCGCGGATCACCGCCGCGAAATCCTGGTCGAAGGTGACGTCGAAAGCGCCCTTCCGCAGCGCGCGGGAAAGGCTGCGCGGGATGTGGAATCCGCCCTCGCCCGGTCCGAGCCCGAACACGGCGCGCGGATCCGGCGACCACCACGTCACCGGGTCCTCGGTCCACGGGAACACGCCGGTCCGGTAACCGAGCACGAGCCGGTCCACCGACAGATCACCACCGACCGCCACCAACCCGTCGCGGCGGGCCTTCGCGGGATCCGGGAACCCGAGCCGGTGGTCGAGCGGATGGATCATCCGTCCTCGCCGACGAGTGCGTCGAGCAGCACGCCTTGGAAGACTTCGCTCAACTGGAAGGCCCAGAGGCCAAGCAGATTCTCCTCGTCGATCTTGGGCCGTTCGCCCGCACCGAAATCCGGGGCCCCGAGCTTTTCCCACGCGCCGACACGGATCTCGTTGAGCAGTTGGAGAAGCGCCTCCGATCCGGCCGTCGAGAGCGTCAGCTTCCAACCGGACGGCTTGAGCGGCGCGCACCGCGCGGGATCAGCGATCAGGGCCTCGACCTCGGCGACCCGGGATCCGCGGTGTTCGGCCAAGGCGGCATCGAGGTCGTCTTGGGCGGCGCGGAGCTTCTCGAGGCCGGCGGCGTCGCGGCTGATCGGCTTGCCCTGGCGGGGGAAGAGCGGGCCGAGGCGCAGGACGGTGAGGAGCGCCTCGTGGTCACGCTTGGTGAGGCGGAACACGAGTCGGTCGGGATCGCGGGAGAGCAGTTTCATGCTTCCGGCTCCATGGTGGCCTGGAGAGAATACTTCTGGAGCTCGTGGACGTAGAACTCCGCCTTCTCGAAGCTTTCCTTGGCCAGCACGCTCTTGCCGTTCTCGTGGACCTCTTTCATGTGCTTCTCGGCCCGCGGACGGTCCCAGCCAAAGACGGCCTGGAAGACATGGGTGACGTAGGGCATGAGGTTCACCGGATCATTCCAGCAGATGACGAGGTAACCCGGCTCGCGGGTCCGCTTCGGCTGGTCCTCCAGGATCGGGACGACGCCCGGACGGACGGGGGGTTCCAGTATCTCCGGCACCCACCGACGTTAGCAGCCGGTCGGGGTGGCCTCAAGGTGCGGGATCCGGCATTCTTTCGGACGGACCGGGAGCGCGGGATTTTTTTCCCCTGTCGGGATTTTTCCCCCCTTGCACCGACTTCGCTGCCCTCTACCCTAGAGGAGTCTTTTTGTCCGCTTCGGTTTCCCGACGTCTATGAGCCAGCCTCCCCCGAAAAAGGTCTATTACTTCGACAACAACGCCACCACCCGCGTCGCGCCGGAGGTGGTGGACGCGATGGTCCCGTTCCTCCGCGAGATGTGGGGCAACCCTTCGAGCGCCTACGCCTTCGGCGCGCAGGTCCACGGCCATGTCGAGAACGCCCGCGCCCAGGTGGCGGCGCTCATCAACGCCGACCCGAAGGAGGTCGTCTTCACCAGTTGCGGCACGGAATCGAACAACAGCGCCATCAGCAGCGCGCTGTTCATGAACCCGGGCAAGAAGCACGTCATCACCACCGCGGTCGAGCACTCGGCCAACATCAACTTCGGCGAGTTCCTCCAACGCAAGGGCCACGACGTCACCTATCTGCCGGTCGAGAGCGACGGTTCGCTCGATGTCCACCGGCTCGAGAAGGCGATCCGGCCCGATACCGCCATCGTGTCGGTGATGATGGCCAACAACGAGACCGGCGTGCTCTTCCCAGTCGCCGAGGTCGCCGCCCTCTGCCGCAGCAAAGGCGTGCTCTGCCACACCGATGCCGTGCAGGTCCCCGGCAAGCTGAAGCTCGACGTGAAGGAGCTCGGCGTGGATTTCCTCTCCCTCTCCGCGCACAAGCTCCATGCCCCGAAGGGCGTGGGCATGCTCTACGTGAAGCGCCGGACCAAGTACCAACCGTACGTCATCGGCGGGCACCAGGAGCGCGGCCGCCGCGGCGGCACCGAGAGCGTGGCCAACATCGTCGCCTTCGGCCGGGCGGCGGACCTGGCCACCGCGTCGCTCCATGACGAGAACACCCGCGTCCGCACGCTGCGCGACCGACTGGAGAACTTCATCCTCACGAACATCCCGAACACGGTCCGCAACGGGAACAAAGAGCATCGCCTGCCCAACACGGCCAACATCGCCTTCGATTTCGTCGAGGCCGAGGCCATCCTCCTCCTGCTCGACGGTCTGGGCATCTGCGCCAGCAGCGGCTCGGCCTGCACCACCGGCTCGCTCGATCCTTCGCACGTCCTGATGGCCATGGGCCTGCCGCCGATGCGGGCGCGCGGCTCGGTTCGCTTCAGCCTCGGCATCTACAACACCGACGAGGACGTGGATTACCTGATGAAGCACCTGCCCGGCCTGATCCAGAAGCTCCGTGATATCTCGCCATTGAACCCGGAGCATCCGGACAACGACGCCTACGACATCGACGCCGCGAGAGTGAAACACGAATCCGACCTCGCCGAGGCGCGCCAGAAGGAAGAGGTCGTCACGGCTTGATCCAAGGGGCCTGTATCACGGGCCGGCCTCGCAAGGGGCCGGCCCGTTGTCGTTCCCGCGCTCACTTCCCCGGCCGTTGCGAGAGCAGGTACGCGAGCAGTTGGTTGAACTGCGCCGCAGGGAGGGTCTCGCCGAGGTTCTCCGGCATCAGCGACAGGTCGTTCTCCTTCCGCTCGGCCACGTCGGCCTTCTTCAGCGAGAACTCCTTGCCGGTACCGTCGGCGAAGACCAGCAGGTCGCCTTCCTCGCGACGGAACAACCCGCTCTGCACATCGCCGTCCTTGAGCACGACGACGGTCTGCCGGAAGGCGCGGTCCACGTTGCGGTTCGGGTCGAGCACGTCCTCGCACAACCGTTCGACGCCGCGCACGCCGATGCCGGTGAGCTGCGGCCCGACGAGCCCGCCCTTGCCTTCGAGTTGGTGGCAGGCGGCGCAGTTCGCATCGAAGACGCGACGGCCCTCGGCCGGATCGGCGACGGGCGCCGCGCGGAAGGCATCCATGCGGGCGGCGATCAGCTTGCCGCGCGCCTCGTCCATCGGCTGGAGGTCCTGGGTCAGCTTCTCGAACCGCGCCTGCCATCCGGGCGGATCCGCGCGCTGGAGCCGACCTCGCGCGCTCGCCATCTGCAGGATCCGCGGCGAGGCGTCACCCTGCTCGATGGCCTTGAGGAAGGCGTCCGCCCCGTCGCGCGTCGCGCACAGCGGGACCGCCCAGCGCTGCTGGATGCGGTACGGCAGGCTCTTGATCGCGGCGAGCAACGGTGCGCGGCCGGCGGCGGAGTTCAGCTCGGCCAAAGTGACACCGAACCGCTCGCGCACGACCAACGGCTGGTCGCCGTCCGCGAGCAGAGGCCCGAGCGCGGCGATGGCCGCGGCGGGGTCCAACCCGGCGAGCCCCTTGCCGGCGGCGGCGCGCGCGTCGGGATCGCCCGGACGCAAAGCGAGCTCCTTCAGTTGAGGAGCGATGTCGTGGAGCCCGAGCTTCGCGGCCAGATCGGCGGCACCGGCGGTGCGCTCGGCCGAGGCGCGCGGCGACGACGCCGGCATGGCGGGACCGCCCTCGATGTCGCCGAAGGCGATCCAAGCGTAGGCGTCGCCGGTGTCGGCGTCGGTGAACTCGAGATAGACCTGCCGGCCTTGGATCGCCCCGGTGTCCCAGGAGATCCGCTGGGCGACGTCGTTCCTCGGCGGCGCGGCCTCGCGCAACACGGTGCCGTCTTTCGCATCGCGGAGGCGGGCGACGTTGAGCTTCTGCACCGGCTTGCCGGGGAACCCGTCGTGCCCGCAGATCCAGAAACCGAGGGACGGGCCGGCAGCGAAGGCCGGGGACCGCAGCGTGCCGGTCAGGCCTTCACCACGCGGGATGCTCGACAGGGCGCGCATCGTCTTCCCGTCGGAACGTTTCCGGTCCAGGAAATCCCACGGGTTCTCGGTCGGCGCGACGTCGACCGGGGTGTTGGCCCACGAAGACGCGGTGTCGGCGGCGAGCAGCTTGCCGACCAGCTCGGCGCCCCAGGCCCGGACCGACACCGGAACGACGGCACCGCGTTGGCGCAGGCCTTGGTCGACCGCCTGGAAGAGCGCGAGCTGAGGTTCCGTCCGCCCGGCAAAACGAGTGCGCATGAAGCCGACGAGTTCCGATAGCTCGGCCTCCGGTGCGAAACGGGCAGCATGCTTGAGCGCATCGCCCACCGACGGTGAACCGGTCCCGGGCAGCGAGGACAACTGGCGGATGAGGAAGGTCGCGGCCTGGGGCGTCTGCACCGCGACGGCCACGTCGGTCAACGCGCGCAGGTCGGACGCCGACCAATCGGCCTTGGCGAGCACCTGCTCGAAGATCGCCGGTGCGTTCAGGTGGTCGCGGAGGGATTTGCGGAGGACGTAGACGAGGTGCGTGTCGATGGGGTCGGCTTTGGCGATGGTATCGATGAGCGGGCGGAGATGGCCGAAGGCGGGCCAGTTCCCGAGCGCTTCGGCGGCGCAACGTCGGACCAGCGCGTCGGAGTCTTGCAAGGCGGGAACGGACAACTGAGCGAGCTTCGTGCCCAGATCGCCCGCCGATCCGGCTCCGGACGCGCCGGCCTTGTGGCCGCGTTCGGCCAGCACCCGCTGCGCATGGATGCGCAGAAGCGGATCCGCGGCGAGGGCCGCCTGATCCAGCCAACTCCCCGCCGAACCAAGACGCTCCAGCATCCAAAGCAGATGCACATGCTGGAACGCGGCACTGGATCCGACTCCGGCCGAGGCGACACCGCGAAGCCGCTCCATCGCTTTGCCGAGCTCGCCGGCGGCAGATCCACCGAACCGGTCCTGGATCTCGCCCATCGCCAGCAGCCGCCGCGTGAGGTTCGGCGAGCCGAGTTCGCCGATCAGCCCGTCGAGGCCCTGGGGAAGCGCCGCCGGACGGAGGTAGGTAGCCGCCGAGGTGACGAGGCGGACGTCCGAAGGCTTGTTGCCATCCGTCCGCCTCCTTACGTCGGCGGCTACGGTGTTGGTGTACACCACGCGCCAGATGCGGCCACGCTCGCGATCGCGGCCCGGATGCACCAGCGGCACCTCGTAGTGGCCGATGATGCGGTTGTAGAAATCCGCGATGTAGAGAGCGCCGTCCGGCCCCAGGATGTTGTCGACCGGACGGAACCACGGATCGGTCGTGGTCAGGAAATCGGGTTGCTCGGTGGCCTTCGGCGTCGAGCCGGTGAAGGTGATCTTGTCGCGGTTCAACCGGCTGGTCATCACGTTGCCGATGAAGAAGGTGTCCTGGTACTCGGCCGGCCACAGGTCGTCGTTGTAGTAGAAGGCGCCGTCGATGGCGGTGCTGCCGTGGGCGTGCTCCAGCATGACCGGCGCATAGCCGAGGCCGTCGTGCGGCTTGCCGAAGCTCGGATACCAGCCGCCGTCGAGCAACTGGTAGATGGGCGCGCTGTGGCAATCGCTGGAGTAGAGGTTGCCCCGGGCGTCCCACGCGAGGCCGAAGGGGTTCACCTGCCCGTGGGTGTGCTGCTCGATGCGCGAGCCGTCAAGGCGGATGCGGTAGGTGTTGCCGGAGTTGAGGTCCACGTGGCTGCCGTCGCGCGCGGTGACATGCGAGTCGTTGTTGTAGCCGTGCGTGGCGTAGAGCCATCCGTCGAAGCCGCGCCGGAACGAGGCCTGGTTGCCGTGCGTGTCGCGCGTGTGGTCGAACGGCCCGTAAAGGACGGTGCGCTTGTCCGCCTTGCCGTCGCCGTCGGTGTCCTCCAGCAGCCAGATGTCGGGGATGCTCCAGACGACGGCCTTCCAGTGCTTGTCGTCGGTGCGGAAGGGGTAGACGCCGATGGGGATGTTCAGGCCGTCGGCGAACTGGGTGACTTTCCGCGCGCGTCCGTCGGGGCCGAAATCCTCGAAGATCATCAACCGGTCGCGCCCGACGCGGTGGGTCGGCGCGGCCCACGGATACTCGATGCTGGTCGTCGTCCACAGCCTTCCCATGGCGTCGAACGCCAGGTTGAAGGGTTTGTTGATGTCCGGCTCCGCGGCCACGAGCTGGATCTCGAATCCGGGCGGTAGCTTGAACTTCGCTCGCTGGTCGTCTGGCGGCAGCGGCGCGGTCGTCCGCACCCCCAAGCTCAGCTCATCCTCGGCCCGCGCGGCGGGATCCATGGCAAGGACGGAGACACCGAGGGAGAAGGCGAGGACGAGGTGCGAAGGATGGGAGGTCACAGATCGGTTCTCGTCGTGATCCCGGGGAACGGATGTCCCGCGCCCCAGCGCTCCACCCAAAAGGTTCGGCTCCAAGCTGGGTGGACGTTCTACGGGATGTTTTCGGGCCGGAGACTGCCGGGGCAAAAGTCGTCCTGTAAACCGGTTTCCCGCCCGGAGCCGCAGCTCCAGGACGATGTCCCCGTGATGACCCGGAAAGCAGGTCCCCTTGGCGCCGTGTTGCCATCGGCCCCGGGCCGACGCAGGCTGGGGCCATGCACTTGCGGTGGACCATCCGGTTCGGGTTCGCACTCTGGGTGTCGTGGCTTGCCGGGTGTTCCCGGGAGCCTTCGCCGGGCGCCGCCGCGCCGCAGGTCCCCGTGACCGCGGCACCCGTTCCGACGGCCGTCGTCGTGGCGGAGACGGACGGTTTCGAGGAGGTGCTTCCCCGGATCGGCGAGGTGCCGGGATACATCGGGTCCGAGGCGTGCCGCGAGTGCCACGCGGACCAGCATGCCAGCTGGCACCGGAGCTATCACCGCACCATGACGCAGCTGGCGGTGCCCGGCGCGGTGCAGGCGAAGTTCGATGGCGTCGTGCTCACCAACGACAACACCCGTTTCACCCTGGGCCAGAGGAGCAACGAGTTCTGGGTCCGGATGGAGAAGGTCGTCGTCACCGGCCCCGAGGCCGCGGCGCCGCAGGCGGTCGAGGCCCGGCTCGGTCTGGTGACCGGCTCGCATCACATGCAGGTCTTCTGGGTGCCGAACGGCGCGGGCAACACCCAGGTCGGGTTCCCGTTCACCTGGCTGATCCCCGAGCAACGCTGGGTCCCGCGCAACTCCACCTTCATCCGCCCGCCCGACATGGTCCACCGGGCGGAGGTCTGGAACATCGTCTGCAACCGTTGCCACACGACCGGACCGGAGCCGCACATGGACCGCGCGAACCGGTCCTTCGACACCCGCGTGGCCGAGTTGGGCATCTCGTGCGAGGCATGCCACGGACCGGCGGGCCGGCACACCGCGATCGAGCTGGCCGCGAAGAAGACCGGCAAGGACACGAAGGTCCCCGGCTTCGACCACGGGATCATCCAGCCCGAGAAACTCGACCCGAAGCGCTCCGCCCAGGTGTGCGCCTTCTGCCACTCGATGAAGTGGTACGACGGCAACGAAGGCTGGTCGCAGAACGGCTTCCGATACCGGCCGGGCGACGACCTGGAAGCCACCACGCCGATCATCCGACCGCGCCAGATCGACCGGCAGCCATGGCTCCAGAAGGTGCTCGCGGGCAACCCTGACCTGATGCGCGATTTCTTCTGGCCGGACGGCATGGTCCGCGTGAGCGGGCGCGAGCACAACGGGCTCATCGAGTCGCCCTGCTACGCCGGCGGCAAGTTCACGTGCATCTCCTGCCATTCGCTCCATTCAGGCGAACCCGACGACCAGTTGGCGAAGAACCGGAGCGGCAACCGTTCCTGCACCCAGTGCCACGAACCGCTCCGTGACCCGGCGAAGCTGACGGCCCACACGCACCACGCCGACGGTTCCAGCGGCAGCGATTGCCAGAATTGCCACATGCCGCACACCACCTACGGCGTGCTCAAGGCCATCCGCAGCCACGAGATCAGCAGCCCGCGGGTGGCGGTGGAGCTGGCCACCGGACGGCCCAATGCGTGCAACCTATGCCATCTCGACCGGACGCTCGGATGGACCGCCGGGCATCTCGAGAAGTGGTACCGGCAGCCGGCGCCGAAGCTCACGGAGGAACAGGCGCAGGTCGCCGATTCGGTGCGGCTCGCCCTGTCGGGCGACGCGGGCCAACGCGCGCTGATCGCCTGGCATCTGGGTTGGGAACCGGCGTTGGCGACGTCGGGCAAGGCTTGGGTCGCGCCGGTCCTCGCACAGCTCATGGAAGACCCCTACGCGGCCGTGCGCTGCGTCGCCGAGCGCTCGCTCAAGCAAACCGGGGACACTCCGCCACCGGGCTACGACTACACCGTCGCGCCGACCTCGGCGCTCGGAGCGCGGGACGCGATCTGGGCGACCTGGCGTGGACGCCTCGATGCGAAGACCCGTGGCGCGCTGCCGAGCGCGACCTTGGTCGGAAGCGACGGAGCCACGGAGATGGAGCGTCGGTTCGGCCGGCTCCTGGAGAACCGCGACACCAAGCCGATCCGTTTGCGGGAATGATCCGCGGCGCCGCTGGCGAGGCCGCCCTTCGCGCAGACGTGACCGCCCGCGCTCCGTGGCGTCTCAACCGACGAAACGGCGGCCGATGATGATGGCGTTGTGCCCGCCGAACCCGAACGAGTTGTTGGCGAAGACGTCGATCTTGCGCTCCTGCGGCGTGTGGGCGACGAGATCGAGGTCGGCCTCGGGGTCCGGGTCGTCGAGGTTGATGGTCGGCGGCGCGACCTGCGCCTCGACCGCTTTGCAGCAGATGGCCATCTCGATCGCGCCCGCCGCGCCGAGCATGTGTCCGGTGGCGCCCTTGGTGCCGCTGGCGGCGAGCTTGTAGGCGTGTTCGCCGAAGACGCGCTTGATCATCTTCAACTCGCAGAGGTCGCCGACCGGCGTGCTCGTCGCGTGGCAGTTGATGTAATCCACCTGGTCGGGACGCAGGCCCGCGTGGCGCAAAGCCATCTTCATCGCCCGTCCGGCACCTTCGCCCTCGGGATCGGGCGCGGTCATGTGGTTCGCATCGGCGGTGTTGCCGTAACCCATGACCTCGCAATAGATGCGGGCGCCGCGCTTCTTGGCGTGCTCGAGTTCTTCAAGGACCAGCACCGCGGCACCTTCGCCCATCACGAAGCCGTCCCGATCACGGTCGAACGGACGCGAGGCACGCTTCGGCTCGGCGTTGCGCGTGCTCATGGCCTTCATCGCCGCGAATCCGCTCATGCCGAGCGGGACGACCGTGGCCTCGGTGCCGCCGGCGAACATCACGCTCGCGTCGCCGCGCTTGATCGTGGCCCATGCCTCGCCGAGGGCGTGCGTGGCGGTCGCGCAGGCGGAGCAGGTGGCGAAGTTCGGGCCGCGCAGCCTGTGGTAGAGCGAGAAGAGCCCCGACGCCATGTTCAGGATGAGCATCGGGATCATGAAGGGCGACACGCGGCCGGGCCCCTTCGCGAGCAGGATCTTGTGCTGCTCCTCCGTCGTGTGCAGGCCGCCGATGCCGGAGCCGAGGAAGACGCCGACCTCGTCGCGATCGACCTTCTCGAGGTCGAGCCCGGAATCCTTGAGCGCTCCCCAGCCGGCATAGACGCCGAAATGCGTGAACCGATCGGTCCGGCGGACCTCCTTCGGGCCGGGGAACGCCGGCGTCGGGTCGAAGCCCCGCACCTCGGCCGCGATCTGGCAATCGTAGGCGCTGATGTCGAAGGCGGCCACGCGGTCGATCCCGCACTGGCCGGCAAGGATGTTCTTCCAGAGCGTGTCCGGGTCGGACCCGAGGCTGGAGACGCAGCCGATGCCGGTGACGACGACGCGACGGTCAGACCATGAGCTCATACATTTAGGCGTGGATTAGCCGTGAAAAGGGCTCCTCGGAGCAAAGGAAAAAAAGGCGGGCCCGGGCACCTTCCCGCGGGAAAACAAAAGGCAGCCGGTTCTTGCCGGCTGCCTTCGCGGGAACGGCTGGGTCGGGTTACTTCTGGATCTCCTCGATGTACTTGATGACATCGCCGACGCTCTGGAGCTTCTCAGCTTCCTCGTCCGCGATCTCGATCGAGAACTCTTCCTCCAAGGCCATGACCAACTCGACGGTGTCGAGAGAGTCCGCGCCCAAGTCCTCGATGAACTTGGCCTCGGGCGTCACCTGGTCGGCGTTGACGCCGAGCTGTTCGACGATGATGTCCTTGATGCGTTGGTCGATCGATTTTTCAGCAGCCATATTTCCGTGTTTGTTTTGCGCGGCCTGTCTAGGGGTGTGGGAACGAGGCGTCAAGCCTCGTTCCTTCAAAAAATCCCGTCACATCACCATCCCGCCGTCGACGGTGAGCACTTGCCCGGTCACGTAACGACCGCCCGGTCCGGCGAGATAGAGCGCCGCTTCGGCGATGTCGTCCGGCTCGCCGAGCGCCCCGAGCGGGATCTGCTTCAGGAGCGCCTCCTTGAGCTTGTCGTCCAGCGCGGCGGTCATGTCCGTCACGATGAATCCCGGCGCGATGGCGTTGCAGGTGACACCCCGGGACCCGAACTCCTTGGCGAGCGATTTGGTGAACCCGATCAGGCCCGCCTTGCTCGCCGCGTAGTTGCACTGGCCGGCGTTGCCGACGAGGCCGATGACGGACGCGAGGTTGATGATGCGTCCGCTGCGCTGCTTGAGGAACGTCCGGGTGAAGGCCTTGGTGAACAAGAACGCGCCGCGGAGATTCGTGTCGAGCACGGTGTCCCAGTCGGCCTCGCTCATGCGCATCAGGAGGCCGTCCTTGGTGACGCCGGCGTTGTTCACCAGCACGTCCACCCGTCCGGTCCCGGCGAGGATCTTCTCCGCCGCGGCGGCGATCGCCGCGGGATCGCTGACGTCCACCGCGAAGGCCCAGGCCCGGCGGCCGAGCGCGAGGACCTCGGCGGCGGTCTTCTCCGAGTTCTCCGCGGTGCGGGAGACGCAGACGACATCCGCTCCGGCAGCGGCGAACTTGAGGGCGATGGCGCGGCCGATGCCGCGGCCGGCACCGGTGACGACGGCGATCTGGTTGGCGAGGGTGCTCATGGACGGGCCGAACGTCCGAAGGAAGCCGACCTCCCGTCAACGCTGGAACCACGCGTTCCCCGCGGTCGGCTTCTCCGGGTGGTGGACCGGAGGCTCACGATCCAAAGGTCAGGATCCTCACCGTCGCTTCCAAGCTCGCCACATCGGCGACGTTCAGCACCGGGACGGTCTTGTCGATGCGCTTGAGGAAACCGGTGAGCGCGGTGCCCGGCCCCAGCTCGATGAAGCGCGTGAAGCCCTGCGCCAAAAGATGCCGGACCGAGGCTTCCCATCGGACGGACGACGTCACCTGGTCCACGAGCAGCGACGCGATCTCGCCAGGGCCGCCGTGAGGCAGGGCGGTGACGTTGGCGATGACCGGGATCTCCGGGGTCTTGAGTGCGACATCGGCAAGGGCGGCCGCGAGCTTGGGCTGGGCGCCCGCCATGAGCGGGGAGTGATAGGCGCCGGCGACCGCCAGAGGGATCGCGCGTTTGGCGCCCTTCGCCTTCGCGGCCTCGACGGCGGCCGGGATCTTGTCGGCCGCGCCGGAGACCACGATCTGACCGGGGCAGTTCAGGTTCGCAAGCGTCACGCCGGTCGCTTCGCACACCTCGCGGGTCGGACCTTCCTCGAGACCGATGATGGCCGCCATGCCGCCCTGCGTGGCCTCGCATGCCTCCTGCATGGAACGACCGCGCAACCGCACGACCTTGAGGCCGTCCTCGAAGCTCATCGCCCCGGCGGCAGCGAGCGCGGTGAACTCGCCGAGCGACAGGCCGGCAGCGGCCTGGAACTCCAGGCCCGGCACCCGCTCCTTGAGCAGCGCGAGCGCGACCCAGCTCACCAGATAGATCCCGGGCTGTGCGTTCTCGGTCTTGGTCAGCTCGGCCTCGGGGCCGTCGAAACAGATGCCGGCGAGGTCGTAGCCGAGGACGGCGTCGGCGCGGTCGAACAGCGCCCGGGCGGACGGGTACGCGGCGGCAAGGTCCTTGCCCATACCGACGACCTGTGCACCTTGGCCGGCGAAGAGAAGTGCGGTTTTTTCCATGCGAAAGACCGACCTTAGGCGAGGGGCCGAGGCGGATGAAGAAGGAATTCCTGGCCGGTAGGACGAGGGCGGGCGACCAGGCCTCCCGATGCCGGCCAAATCCCGGCCACATCCCGGCTACTGCTTCGGAACGGTCCGGTCCGGCCGGGGGCAGCGCCAGAGGGTCGGTCGGCGGTCGGCGGCGTCGGCGACGCGCGGGAAACCGTTGTTGTCGACCACGAGCCAGATGTTCTCGGGATCCACGGCCAAGCCTTCCACGAACCCGTAGGGATACGGATGCGCATAGGCGTTCGGTCGCGAGGTCTCCAGCTCCAGGTAGTCGAACTGCGCGAGGACGCGCCGGGTCCGCGGATCCACGCGGAGCACGCAACGGCTCTCGCGGCACAGCACCCACAACTCGCCATCGGCCCAGCCGAGGTCGGAGTAGTGGACATCGCGGGCGGGATTGCCGATGGGCGTGACCTGGAAGCTGTCCACGACCTTCATCGTGGCGAGGTCGACGGTGATGATGCGGCCCACCTCCCGCTCGTTTGCGACGTAGAGGACGCCCCCGCCGACCGCGATGCCTTCGAAGCTCGCGTTCCGGTCGCTGCTGGACCATCGCTTCACCGGGCTCCAATCGATGGGCAGGCGTTCGACCGAGCCCGCCTTCGGGTCGAACCGGAGGATCCATCGGTCGCCTTCCTCACAGATGTAGATGCGGCCGTCGTCGTCGCGCGCAAGGCCCTCGCAATCGTACGGGCCGTGCTTCGCGGAAGCGAAGGGAGCCAGTTGTGGCGGCGTCAACGCACCGGGTATCGCCGTGAGCCGGGCGGTCCCGTCCTTGCCGAAGCCGATGCGGTAGATCCCGGGCACCTTGTCGTTGACGGTGAGCAACGAGCCGTCGGGTTGGATCAGCAGCGCCGAGGCGTCGAACCGCGCGCCATCCGGCGGGTCGAGATGCCAGGTCTGGGCGGCGCGCAGGACATGGCGGGGGGGCGGTTTGCGCAGGTCGGCCGCGAGCGGTCCCGCACCGGAGGAGGCGACGATGCAAAACAGGAGGAGACCGCGCAGCGACGAGGCGAACACGGACTTTTATCCCCCGCCCGTGCCGATGCGACAAGCCAGACGTCCGCCCGATGGTCTTCCCAAAAATGGCATTTACTCCCTCGGCGTCCCCGTTACCGTGCCGTGACACAGACTTGTCGTTTGTCCTATGGGCACTGAATCTGATCCGAAGCGCGAAGCGCGCGCGCTTCTGCTGAACACGACCCTTTACCGGGAGTTCCAAGCGGAGAAGGACGAGATCCTCAAGCACAAATGGATCGAGTCCGAGAAAGTCGGCCACGACATCGGTTTCGAGAGAGCGCTCGTGGACTGGATCTCTCATCATCGCGCCGGTTGGCGGCGGGCACGGCAGCAACCGGCGGCCCTGACCTGAACGCGGCCGCGAGGCGGCGCCTTTGACATCGGACCGAGAGCCGGTGAAGACGCGATGAACCGACCCGACACAACCTTCGACAGCCCGCCCGCCCGCACCCGCGTGCCGGCCGTTGTCCCTCCCCTTTGAGCGCCGTCATCCTAGACGCAGCGACGCTCGACCGCACGTTCACCCGCATCGCGCACGAGATCGCCGAACGGAACGTCCCGGGCACCGACCTGGTGCTCATCGGCATCCAGCGCGGCGGTGTCGCCGTGGCCCGGCGCCTCGGACCGTTGGTCGGACGCATCCTCGGGCATGATGTCCCGGTCGGGACCCTCGACGTGACCATGCACCGCGACGACCTGGAATGGCACCAGTTGCCGGAGGTGCGCCCGACAGAGATCCCTGGCGACCTCACCGGCAAGACGATCGTGCTCGTCGACGACGTGCTTTTCCACGGACGAACCATCCGGGCCGCGCTCGACGCGCTCCACGACCTGGGACGTCCGCGGCGCGTCCAACTCGCCGTGCTCGTCGACCGGGGACACCGCGAATTCCCCATCCACGCCGATTTCGTGGGGAAGAACGTCCCCACCTCGTCGACCCAACGCGTCAAGGTCCGGCTGACCGAGACCGGCGGCGACGACACCGTCGTCATCGAGGACGTCCGATGATGTCCGCGCCGATCCCGATGCGCGCCGCGGATGAGGTCGTGCCGTGTTTTCGGTCGACCCCGGACCTTCGACCCTGGAACTTCGGACCGCTGAGATGACCTGGACCCGCCGACATCTGCTCGACCTGCAATCGCTGACCGCCGAGGAGCTCACCGTCATCCTCGACACGGCGCGATCGTTCAAGGCCATCAACGGACGCTCCATCAAGCGGGTGCCTCCTCTCCGCGGCAAGACGGTCGTGAATCTCTTCGTCGAGCCGAGCACCCGCACGCGCATCAGCTTCGAGCTCGCGGCGGTCCGGCTCAGCGCAGATGTCATCAACTTCTCGGCCGAGGCCAGCTCGCTCAAGAAGGGCGAGACCCTGCGCGACACCATCCGCAACCTCGAGGCCCTCAACGCGGACATCATCATCCTCCGCCACAGCGCCAGCGGCGCGCCCCACTACCTCGCCCGCTTCGCCAGCGCCCACATCATCAACGCCGGCGACGGCGCCCACGAGCATCCGACCCAAGGTCTGCTCGACACCTTCACCATCCGCGAGCGCAAAGGCCGCGTCGCCGGGCTGAACGTCACCATCCTCGGGGACATCCTCTACAGCCGCGTGGCCCGGTCCAACATCTGGGCGCTGCTCAAGCTCGGCGCGAAGGTCACGCTCTGCGGCCCGCCGACGCTCGTGCCCAAGGTCTTCGAGCAGTTCGGCTGCCGGGTGACCTGGGACCTCGAAGAAGCCCTGCGTGACGCCGATGTGGTCAACCTCCTCCGCATCCAGCACGAGCGCCAGCGGGTGACGATGTTCCCGGGCCTGGGCGAATACACCGCGCTCTTCGGGCTGAACCAGGCACGGATGAAGTGGGTCAAGCCCGACGCGCTCATCATGCATCCCGGCCCGATCAACCGTGGCGTCGAGATCGAGGGCGAGATCGCCGACGGCCCCCAATCGGTCATCCTCGAACAAGTCACCAACGGACTCGCGGTCCGGATGGCCGTGCTCTTCCTGGTCAACGGCGGCAAGGCCCTCGAGCCAGAGTGACCCGGATACAAGACCGCCCGCGACATGCGTCGCGGGCGTTCTCGGGCGGTCTCGTGCGTTCTCGGGGGAGGCAGGAAAAGACCCGCTCGTGGGTGCCTGGATCAACCGGCGATCGCGGAATCGATCGCAGCCTTGAGATCCTTCTTCGAGCGCATCCCCACCATCTGGGCGACGACCTCGCCGTCCTTGAAGATCAGGAGCGCCGGGATCCCGGAGATACCGAACTTGACCGAGAGGTCCTGTTCGTTGTCCACGTTCACCTTGCCGATGGACGCCTTGCCGTCGTACTCGCCGGCGAGCTCATCGAGCAAGGGGGCGAGCATGCGGCATGGACCGCACCATTCCGCCCAAAAATCGACGAGCACGGGCACCTTCGACTGGAGGACCGAGGCTTCAAAATTGGCCCCGGTGACCGTCAGCATGTTCGCAGCAGCCATGGTCAGGAACCTTTCGTGACATCGCGGAAAATCATCACGGCGATGGCGATGCCGGCGAGGCCGACGAGGACGGTCGCGAACGCGAGGCCGACGTCGAGCATGCTCACGGCGGCGGGACGCGCGGCCGGGGGAGCCGTCGGACGGCTCGGAGCGGGAGCGGCGGCGGGAGCCGGAGCCGACTTCGCGACGGGAGCCGCG
>Ga0209443_1000127_pt1 | contig 48710 bp, 42 predicted proteins | sample LauGreBMM110DCMD_2_FD_187571 | JGI IMG/M metagenome (GOLD analysis project Ga0209443, IMG submission 187571) | Freshwater lake microbial communities from Lake Michigan, USA - Su13.BD.MM110.DCMD (SPAdes) (version 2) | ecosystem: Environmental > Aquatic > Freshwater > Lake | place: Lake Michigan... | reverse complement strand
TAAAAACTCTCGTCGATTACCGTAACTTGTACGCCTGGTGATGTTAGTGCCATATCGCCTATTCTCCTGGTAATAGTTGCTCATAATATTTAGCATACTATCCTAAAAACAGCGAGTTAGGCACATAACAAAAGGGGTCTAAAAGGGTAAATACCTAATGCGACCACTCTGCAAGGCCTGCGCACAGCGCCCTAGAGCCATTAATTATTACAAAGACACTCGAACCTATTATAGAACACTGTGTGAGATTTGTCTGTCACACGGTGCAGGTGCGCATGTTCCTCGTTGGCAACGTGCAGGATACAAGCCCAAGGCCGTGTGTGAAAAATGTGGATGTCGATCTCAACACGCAGAAGTATTTCGAGTGTTTCATGTAGATGAAAATCTCAACAACTGCAGGCCCGCTAATCTTAAAACTGTGTGTTTGAACTGTGCTGCTATATTAGGCAAAGAAGGGATCACGTGGCGACAAGGCGACCTTGTGGCTGACTACTAGATTTGCGCTCTGCGCATACAGCTCATCGATAGAGCCATTGTTGTTGATGGTGCTGTCAAAATCACTGCCCAACCATGCCCATTCCGATGCATGTATTTTGCGCATCTTCATAGCATTAAGACCTACGTTGTTGCCTTGATTAGCACTCACAGCATCTGCATACCAGTCGGGCAACTCGCCACGCTGCACCCAAACAATCTGTCCGCCGGCATCTTTAATTGATTTAATTTCGTTGGGGAATCTACAGTCCGAAATAACTATGTGATCTTTGCTGGTACGTAGTTTGTTTTCTAATGAAGCAATCCATATATCATCATGGAACGATCTACGACATACTTCTGTGCCCCAGTATTGTAGCACCCATCTAGGAGTTAGTGTGGGCATATCTAGTCTTTCTGCCCACCAAGGATCTACCTGTTCTCGCCATTCTCGGGCCTGTGCTGTGCGTCCTTCCAGCATGGTTCGATCCCAGCCAAACACTGCTGCCACAGCATCTTTGAGTGTTGAAGCAAAACTTTCTCTGCGAAATTCGTGAAAATTAACTAGATAGTCGGCCACAGTATCTTTGCCTGAGCCTATAAAACCGCATACACCTATGATCATAACTTGTCCCCTTTAGAACAATTATAATATAGATTAGTTATAAGGTCAACCAGTAATCCAACCCCATCCCTGTGTGGTAATTCCAGTTTTAAGATCTTCCATTAGTTTTTCCATTTCGGTTTGAGCTTCAGTGATCAGTGCTGTGCCGTTGAGTTGTGTGCCGCCTTGTGGGCCTGCAATTTGCCCAAACTTGCTTCGGGCCTGACCCAACATCATTTTACAGTTGGCCAAAGCATAGTCCTTGATCCATTGACCCGAATACACATCATCTACGATGGCAAAATCTGGCTTGGAATTGTATACTTGTAGCATTACTGATTCCTCACCCCGTGGACGTTGATGTATGATAATTTTATGACTTTGTGGATGCCAGGTAAAATTAATGTAGCTACCAAACATCTTGCCTACTAATTCCTGATATTGACTAAACAGTTCATAGGTTAGCAAGCCTCCCATATTGGTTGAGCTTAACAAATAGGTGTTGGCATAGGCCAAATTGAATGGTTCAAATACCGTACCACCGGTGCCGTTACCGGTTCTTGATCCCACTGATCTACGGAATATCTGTCGTACCTGTTGTATTTCTTTAGGTAGTATATACTCGTTAGTGCTCTCAGTTAGAGTTAAAAACGCATAGCTTTCCTCTACAGCGTTATCGCTACGCTGACGAAAAACTGCTAAGGCACGATTAAGTGCTGTGTCGTAGTGTATGGGATCTAATTCTACATCTACCATACCATCGCCTAGCATGGTTTTGCAGTAGTTGTAAACAGAGTTTTTGGCTTGGTCTGATGTGCTCATACGAGTATTTATCGGTAGCGGTAAATATATGACTATGCCAAGACTCAGTTTATACCGTCCCGAAAAGGGCAACGATTTCCGCTTTATAGATAGATCCGCTTGGGAAATGTTCCAGGTTGGAGGCACGGATGTACTGGTTCACAGATATATAGGAACAGGAGCCGCAATACAAGGCGACACTCCTAGCACACCTACATATGCCACTGATAATGTGGCAAACATACAGGATCTGTTGTTTTTAGAAAACAGAGATCGCAAGTACGATCCCGATGTTTATGTCATGCGCGGTGTCTACAATATATCTGATATCGATTTTAATCTCAGCCAGTTTGGACTATTTCTACAAAATGATACAATTTTTATCACGTTTCATATCACTGATACTGTGGAAAAATTAGGTCGTAAAATCATAGCTGGCGACGTAATAGAATTACCTCATCTCAAAGATGAATATGCTTTGAATGATTTAACCTTTGCCCTAAAACGTTTCTTTGTCATAGAAGAAGTCAGCAGAGCAGCCGAAGGATTTTCAGCCACATGGTACCCGCACTTATATCGTGCCAAGTGCAAACCATTGGTAGACAGTCAAGAATTCAAACAGATTTTAGATGGCATTGCCGACAGTGATTCCTATCAAGGAACATATAACGCAGGCATCACATACTATCCAGGTGATGTGGTACTAGCAGCTAACGGTAAAAAATATCAGGTCATACAAGAAGTCACAGGCATTGCTCCTCCTAACAATACCTACTATGCACTAGCCGACACATTGAGAGATGTTGTTAGCACCTACGAAAAAGAAATGCAGATTACTGCTGCGGTGTTAGATCAAGCTGAAGCAGATGCACCACGCAGCGGCTACGACACCAGCAAGTATTATACACTACAGAGAGCAGCAGATGGCACCACAGAATTAGCCACTGTAGATGCAGGATCCGTCACAGTAGATGCAGCTACACAGGCCACCGACGAAGCAGGTAACTTATTATATGACACAGACGGTAACGCGGTATACGTTGGTCAGACTGCCAGCAGCGTGATATTACCGTCAGACGGAGATGGCTATGAAGGTTATCTAACCAAAGACGGTGTACCTCCTAACGGTGCTCCATTTACCGCAGGTATTTCCTTTCCAAACAATCCTGTGAATGGGCAGTTTGCACTGCGCACAGATTATCTACCCAATAGACTGTTTAGATTTGATGGAGTGAGATGGCGTAAGTTTGAGGACAATGTGCGGATGACCATGAGCAATCTCGGAGCCAGTGATGTTGCTGCTGGTGAAACTTTTGCAGGCAAGGATCTGCGACAGGCACAAAAATCTACATTCATCAACAATCCTACTGTGAGTACCATTGACGGGCACACAGTCAAAGAAAAGCAGAGTCTCAGCAAGGCTCTAAGACCTGAGGCAGACCTATAATGGATTTTCACTACGACGGACAGCTAAGACGCTATGTCACACAGTTCATGCGTGTGTTCATTGGATTCAAGTATCAAGCAGGCGATGGCGAACAGCGACAGATACCCGTGATGTACGGAGACCTAACTAGGCAGGTAGCCAGCATCATCAAAGACAACTCAGAAAACAAAATGCCCACTGTGCCTAGAATCGCCTGTTATATCACAGGACTTGAAATGGACACCAGTAGGCTCAGCGATCCTACATTTGTTTCAAAGATACATATTCGAGAGCGTAGGTTCACAGATGCCGGCGGCACTAGAGAATACACAGGTGCGCAAGGCGGCAGTTATACTGTAGAACGATTGATGCCCACACCGTTTAAATTGACCATGAAAGCAGATGTGTGGACTTCTAACACAGATCAAAAACTACAGTTGCTTGAACAGATACTGGTGTTGTTTAATCCCAGTCTGGAACTGCAGACCACTGACAACTACATTGATTGGACCAGTCTCAGCGCCATGTATCTAACCGGCACTAATTTTTCAAGTAGAACCATACCACAAGGAGCAGAATCGGACATAGACATCTGCAGTCTAGACTTTGAGATGCCTGTGTTCATATCTCCGCCAGCCAAGGTTAAAAAGTTAGGTATAGTGCAGAGTATTGTAGCCAATGTGTTTACCGAACAAGGCGAAGTATTAAATCTTGAAGATTTAATTTATAATAACAGTGCTTCTAGTACCAACATATCCGGGCAACCATATGGTAGATACGGAGTTCTGTTGTTTAAATCAAATACAGGTAATCCTAACGATAATCAATACGACCTAACATTAGTTAATCCCATAGAGGCAGTGACATCACTAGGTCTCAGCGAAAAGGAAGTGAAAAACGGTGAGCCGATTGATTGGAATATAATATTGAACACACAAGGTGGATATGTTCCGGGCAGCGAAGTTTTGTTTAAAAAAGCCAACGGATTCGAAATAGTAGGAACGTTTGTAATTAACCCAATAGAACCTAGTATACTAATAGTGTCCTTGGATACAGATACATATCCAGGCAATGATGATATAGCTGGAGTAACTACCAGTGGCACCATAGATGCTATTATTGATCCCTACAAGTACAATCCTTTAGAGGTATACGGATCACATGCAGCTATTCCTCTAGGATTGAGATTTTTAATGTTAGACGATGTCAACAACAGTGAGAACCGCGGCGGATACATCAATCTACCTTCTAATCCAGCAGACAGTACCAGCGTGCCTTATCGTGGGCCGCAGGCCTGGAGAGAACCCAGCAACAATGATTCATCATGGGAAAATCAAGACGGCACAGATCCTGTTATCACAGCCAACTCTATTGTAGAATGGACTGGTAGCACATGGACAACAATATGGGATCCAGATCAAAATACCTTAGAGGCAGCAGATATACTAGGTGAAGAATTTGCGCCGTTTTACATACAAAACATACGCACAGGTATCAAATACAAGTGGGACGGTGCTCAATGGCTCAAGGCATTTGAAGGTGAGTACTTGCCAGGAGAATGGAGCTTCAAGCTCGCAGGTGGATAAGTATCTGCATGCAACAGCGTGCCGGACTATTATTCTTAGCTAAAACCACAGGTCGCATCCTGCTGATCCTAGATGCAGAGCGATGGACTGTGCCCACATTTCAGCGCAGTAACAGCCTCCTAGAAGATGCCAACGAATTGTTAAATCAATACGCACAGGGCCGTATAGTCCCCATTGAACTATATCTCAGTGAAGATCGTGGGTTTGAGTATGGCACGTATGTGTGTGTGGTCGATCAAGAGTTTTTGACACTGGCATCAAAGACTGTGTGCTGGGCAGATTTAGATTGCTTGCCCAAACAATTGCATTCAGGTCTGCGTACCACATTAAATAATCAAGTAATACGTGTAAAAATAGAAACCATATTGGAGTTAGAAAATGTCAAATCTATTGCAAAAGTCTAGTAGATTTCAAGAGGACTGTGAAAAATATTGTACAGCCATTGATAGCATGCCCGACGGTGCAGCCAAACATGAATCCCAACAACTGTTGAATAAACTGATTGCAGAAATAAAAAAATTAGACAGCATGCACATGGAGATGGTCTATAGTCGACAACTGCCTACCATGGGCGGCGAAATGAAACAGGACATCACAGCTATAAGAAAAAAATTAGAGACCAGAATCAAAGACTGGTCACAAGCAAAACGCAATTAAATACTTTCAACGTTTTTAATTGCACTGTCCTGATATCATTAAGCCTGTGCTTCACCCCAACGTAGAATAACGTTTACAGGTGTAGCTGAGCCTGCAACCTTGTACACGTTGATAGCCAACACGTCTGGACCGTTGGGGAATGTACCACGGCCGCCAATGGCAGTGCTTGTTAATTCTTTCAACGCATCTAGATCCAATCGTTCAGTGTTGCCGGGATTGGCAATAAAGGAGAATACCTGTTCACCTGGCAGTGCATACAGCGCACCAAATTGCCATGTGATATTAGCAGCAGCCGAAATAGTGGTGTTAGATGCTTGGCTAAACACCACTCTGTAAACAGTAGTGGCTCCGTAGGTTCTTGACTCCACCGCCGTTATGCTGGTTCCAGCAGCAAACTGTGTGTTACTAGTAGCCAATTTGGTGCTGACTCCGGCATTGCTGGCCAACCAAGAAGTAGATGTAAAGAACAAATAGTTTTTGTTCACATATGATGCAGCAGATAATGCAGCTGTGATGGTGACAACCACATTGTTACCGGAGCCTGCTGTAGATGTAAGATTGGCAGCGCCACTCATTGTAATCCTGGTATAGGGAGTTGCACTGATAGTAACATAGCTAGGGGTGATACTGGTGATGATTTGGCTGCCACTGATAAATGTCTGCAGAGTATAAGTCAATCCTGTTGGTGTACCGGTGGTGGTTGTTACTCCAGCTCCTCCAAAGGTGGTACTTAGAGTAAACGTAGTAGAGCCGTTGGTGGCCACAATAAAATACTGAGTGCCAGTTGTGTAACCACTGATGCTGCCTCCGCCGCCATATGTGCCAGTGATGGTTATTTTTTCTCCGGTAAACAGCGTGGTAGCTGTACAGCTAAACTGTCCGGCAACACCTGTTATCACCACAGCTGCCAATGTAGTACCTGTGCCCGCAATACTCAACACATCGTTGACAGCTATTCCAGATACTGTAGCAGTACTGTCGGCAATTAAAAAATCACTTCTTGAAGCAGATATAGCTGATCCATAGGCAGCTGTGATCGCACTGGTGCTGGTCACTGACGCAGTGTTGCCAGAGCCAGCGGTGCTGGTTGCCGTGGCATTTCCGCTCATGATTATTCTTGCATACACTGTTCCACTCAATGTGACATAGCTTGGTGTTATACTTGAAATAGTTTGTCCGCCTGTGAGGAACGTTGCAACAGATAAAACATCTGAAACAGCAATGGTTGAAGCAGCATACTGTGTCTGCGTTACAAGAAAGTCATTTCTACTTGTGGACAACGCTGTGTTAAATCTTGAGGCCTGGCCACTGGTCACTGTGACGGTTATGGTGCTAGCGCCATTGCTGGTAGGCAGTGTGCTGTTACTACTTCCAACTGCACTCATGACAATTCTAGCATACACAGTGCCTGCTATGGTTATATAGCTTGGAGTGATTGATGAAATAGTAGTACCACCAGCTATGGTGCCTGCGGCAGTGAGTGGATCGCCTACAATCAGTGAGGATGTTAAAGCTGCATATGACGCTTGTGTGATCAAGAAATCTGATCGAGTAGTTGAGATCGATCTGTTATATAATGCAGGATTAATTGTCAATGTAACGTTCTGTCCATTGCCTGCTGTACTGGTCACTGTTGGTAAATTGTTAATAACGATTCTTGTGTATATACCACCCAAATAGGCTCTGGTCACCGATGCCACTGTGCTGTTTACCCCAGTACCAGAAATCAAATCTCCCGCAGTTATAGGATTTACCAATCCATCGTATTGTGTGTTTGTAATCAACAAATCGCTACGGGAGGTGCTGGTTGCGCTGACATAGGTATTACCACCATAAGGCTGACCTGCGTTGAATCCCTGGGCTGAGACGGTCTGACCAAAACTTGCGGCTGTGATATTCTGTGTGATAGCGTTGAATGCTGTTGCTGTAAGCGTGTTCGTAACTGCTGCCTGTCCTGTAGCGGTGAGTGTGGTACTAAATGCTCCCTGTACAGTCGAAGTAGTAGTAGAAACGTTTCCGCTCCATGTCACAGAACCACCACTTGCTACCTGTGCAAAACTGGGCTGGCCACCAGCTGCCTGTGTGATCAAACTTCCCCAGGTTATGTTAGCTGGGTTTGTGGGATAATTGATTGGATTTAAAACTCCTTCAACAACAATAGCTCCTCCACCTGCAACGGTATCACTGGTGATAGAAAGACTTGACAACAACAACTGCGCACGATTCAACAATTCTCTTTCGCCGAGATCACCAATCAGCGCATTGCTCACGCTAGGTGCCAGTCTAATCAAGAAAGCAGTGACTTTGTCAACCGATGCTGATAGACCAGTAGCAGCATAGTTAAAGATATATCCACGATCTGAATCAAACTGTCCGTCTATCATAAATGCTGAACCCCAATGGCTGATGATCGGAGTCACTGTGTTGGAGACCAATACCACTCCACTGCGTATGACATGACTGGCAGCTGTGCCTGCGCTGAAAGTTCTCGACGACCCTGCTACGAATTGATTCAGAGTAGCGGCTCTGGTGCAGCCAGTCAACGCTGAGCCACTGTTACCAGTAAAGCTGATCAACTCATTGTCTATATACACAGTTCCTGAATTTGGAAACCAAAACAAGTCGTCTGCGCTCATGGGTATTGTGGTCTGGCTGTTGGTCATCGCTGCTGACAATCTGCCTTTGAAGCCTTCGTTGATCACTTCATATCTCACCGGTTGATTACCTGTGCGCATATAAGCTTCAAAGTTCACGTTGCTGTTGCGGAATCTATGCACAAATACATAGTTGCCGTCTGGGCCTCGCATCATAAAATCAATGAATCCAGCACCATACCATGTGTGCTGTATACTGATCATCTGCATCTTGGTCACGTCTATGTTATATCCGCTGGGCCCAGATCCATTCATGGTATCTAGATTCCAATCGCTTTGAGGCACCAAAGTATCCACAACTTTGGTGATCTTTACACTGTTGACATTGCTAACACCGCGGAAATCTGGAGTCACTGTCATTGATGTGTTTGAATCCACATTGGAAACCACATGAGTCATACCACGGATGACAATCCTGTCGCCTGATGATAATTGTTCTGTGAATCGAGTGTTGGTACCTGTTATTGTGTTGGCATTTGCATTGATGCTGATAGTTCCTGCAATTTGAAATGTGCTGCTTCTTCTGCACACAGCCATTCTTATACCATCATACTGGAAAAACATGCCGTTCTGATCATCAAATATACCTGCTCGAATAGTAGCACCATGCCAATTCTTCACACTCATCAAGCAAGGACTGCCCAACACCGGTGTTGCACTACCTAAGATCTGTGTGGCTACAAAACTCAATTGTCTTTCATTGGTTATAGTAGCAACTGTATAAGTGCCATTATATCCAGAAGTAGTAACACCTGTGATTGTGATAACTCCACCAACTTGGCATCCGTGGTCTGTGTCATCACAAATTATAGTAATGATGCTGCCTATTGCTGTGCCGGTGGCAGCGACTGAACGTAGATCGTAACTAGGCGCAAACAGCGCACCAGTGTTATACATAACACCCTTGCCTGATTGATAACGTATGTATTTTTTACTCATACGTATAGCAGTAGCACCGTGTGCTGGTCCAGCTGTGCCTAATTGCACTCCGCCGTCGTAGGGTCTGTGTACAAAGAACGAATCTGGTCTACCATATACCTGCCCAACCAAGGTATTGTCTATGGTACCAGCAGCTCTAGCTGTGTAACGTAACGTGGTTGAAGAAGGCACACTTTCTACAAAGTAAGCACCAGCTGCTAATTGAGCATTGGCACCTGAGCTTGTGATCTGTACCGTGATAGTATTACCTGGTACAAATCCGTGGGCTGTGGCAAATGTGGCTTGTATGGTAGAAATAGCTGAGAATGTAAGACCAGTGTTGCCGCTGGCTATTTGAGCAGTAGTTGCTTCAGTGATGGTAAACGCACTGATAAAGTTTTTCGTAGGAGCTGTGACTGCTGTGCCTGCCACAGTGGCAGATTGAATTACACCGCCGGCGGTCACTGTGGCCACAGTGAATTGTGCCTGATCATGTAGGGTAGCTACGTCAAATGTGCCGGCGGCACCACCGCTTTGCACCACTGTTAGTGTATTACCAACAACATATCCAGATCCTGTACTGTTGACTGTGACTGAAGAGATGCCGCCTGAGCCGTCGTCGACGATGTTAACTGTAATCCCCGTGCCAGCTCCTCCTGTGGTTGACAATCCGCTGGCAGTGGTATACCCTGTACCTGCTACTATTGTACCAGCAGTGCTAACACGGCCGGTGGTGGCTTCAGTGATGACTTCGTTGGCTGCGTAGCCAGTTCCGCCTGCACTGATTGTAACAGCTGTGACGACTCCAGCTGACGCAGTAATGTTTACTGTAAGGCCTGTGCCTGAACCGCCACTGGTTGTGGTGACTCCAGCAGCAGTCAAATACCCTGTGCCCCCTAAGGTAATTGCACCGAGAGTAGCAGCTACATTTAGAGGAGAGGCTGACGTCACAGTAACAGTGGCATTGTTCGCAGGAGTAGCGCCATTTAGACTGGCGCCCGGAATGGTCACGGTATCATTGTCTGCGTAGCCAGAACCCGGAGTGGTCACAGTGACACCGTAACCAGGACTTCTTGATATACTGAATTGTGCTCCAGAGCCTGATCCGGAAGTGGCGCTTTGTGTGAGTGCAGTGTAGGTTTTGGTTGTGCCTATGATTGCTGAAGTCAATGCCCCACTAAGGGTAACTGTGTTACCTGTGACATCGGTTACAACTAATGCCTGTCCGTTGCCACGATCAAACACCAGTCCAGGACCAATACCTGTGGTACTGGTAACCTCTATGGTAGTGTCGCTGATATCAGCGTTGGCGCTGAGAGTGGTCGATGCTGCTGTACCGCCAGAGCCGGTGACTGCTGTGATCTGTGAGCCAATGTTAACTCCGGTGCCGCTAACGGGTGCTCCTATCTGTGGACCGCCTGCACTAAATCCGATTGTTGTACTACCGGCGGGTGTGATCAAACTGGTGGTTATGGTGCCGGAACTACCTCCCGCCACAACCGTGAAACTAGGAGATCCCACAGCAGATCCAGTATAAAAGCCACCTTTTCTCAACTGTGTATATGTGCTGGCCAATACTTCACCGTTGGTGGTTCCTACTTTGGCCTTGGCGTAATAAGATATCTGCGTTGCTGATCCTACCACAGCAACCAAAAAACTTCCTTCAGATCGACTAAACCCCTGCACACTGTTACTTAGAGCCTTGATGGTTATGGGATCATAGGCAGCCAATCCGTGAGCAGCTGTGGTAGTTACGGTGATAAGACTGGCACCTACTCCGCCGGTACCTGAGCTGGCATCTGTGGTCACATTGGTCACAGGAATGTCACTGCCTGGTATTTCATAGATGCTGGGATAGTTACGCATCAATGCAATGGCCTGCCACTTGGTAGGTTGAAGTCCATATTCAAAGTCAGCATCTAACATGCTTTGCGGAATACCTACTTTGTGTCTTTCCATGGCATCAGTGGCTATGGAGTTCATACGCACTGCCTGTTCCTTGGCTTCAACAAAAATCTGTATGTTGTCAGTGACCATCATGGCACTGGTATCTATGTCAAGAGTTATGCTGGTGATTTTATCTACACCGTATAATGCTCCTGGAAAACTGTCATCATAATTTTCTGAATAGGTAATTTCCGCAGCCAAACTATCATCAGCAAAATTATACATGATGATGTTGCGTGAACTGTTGGTGATCAATAGTAGATCTTTGAGTTTGTAAAAGCCAGGTACTTTGACGTAACCACGATTGCTGATCTTAGTTGGCAATCTTGATATTCCAAATTCAATCACATCCAAGACAATGTTGCTGAGTTCTTTTAACCTAGTCTGTGATGGTTGCTCTGCTGTGTAGGACAGATCACGAACTTGACTAACTAAGATCTGTCTAGGGGTAAATGCTACATTTGTCCAAATAAAGTTGTCTATGAGATCCCTAATAAAGGTATGTGCATATATTTCAGGCTGGCGATCTCCATCTACCTGTGCAACCCCGTTTTCCCAATATTTTTCTGCGTTGAAATAAGTCTGTCTGTTACCGCCTTTCTTCAAGTCGCTGAGATAACCTTCTAAAATGTAACTAACATCTCGTCTGCATTTTTCTGCATTGTATGTATAATTCGCATAAGGTGAAATATTGTTATCAACATTGTATTGTATGTAAGCAATAGTTTCTTCTTGTACGAATCGCTTGTTGGCTTCAAGTAGATAAACAGCATTGGGTAGTAGGCCGCCGCCTTGACTATCAGGTGCCACTGGAGCAGGTAATGTGCTGAGACCCGTGTCAATAACGTCAATGATGATGTTGGCCAAGGCAAGGAATTCAGAATATGCACTGGCTTCTGCAGCGGGCAGTAGAATCTGAGTCTCGCCTACAAGATTTAACACAGATGAATCAATTTCGTTGGTTAGGATTAGATCACTAATTTGTGTCCTGATTTCAGTTTGTACATCAACTTCGACTGCTCCTGATACTACCTGCAAGACGCCATTGATATAGTATCGTGAAGCGTTGGCATAGGTTAAAGAATTTCCGCCATAGGTAAGATCGTAGATATATCCATCTAATACATATTCTATGTCTCTTTTACATTTCAATTCTCTTGTGGCATCGTAAACATAACCATACCAAAAACTGCCGGAATTAGCAACGTTGGCAGCTATTTGATTTTTGATATATTGATTAGCTTCTTCTATTACAAAATTCTTGTTGGCAGTGATCAACGCCACTGCGTTTGGATACTGGCCGTAGGCCGGGGGCACCACTCCAGGAAAAAATTTATAATTGCTTAACTGTTTCTTTGCCATTTATTTTTGTCCTTGTTTCAACCCAGTGCCACTGAAAAAGCAATCGCTCTGGAATCTGTGTAACGTTTGTTGGTAGCATGTGTTGGTAATTGTGGAGTCTGGTTAATCACAACATTAGCACTGGCTGTAATATCATTGGTTACTGCTAGACTAGTTAGTGTGCCTACACTGGTAAGACTGGAGGACGTCACTGATGAATTTATAGCGGCGCCAGTTAATGTTCCGGCTGCTGCTGTTACCGTGACATTTGTGCTGCCATTGAAACTCACACCATTTATCGATCTTGCTGTTTGTAGCGTTGTTGCAGTTGTGGCATTTCCAACAACTGCACCGGTATGTGTACCTTGAGTATTGCCAGTAACTGACCCAATAACTGAGCCAGAAACTGTGATATCGTTGAAACTAGGAGATACAACTGGTTGTACTTCCCATGTTATTCCGTTCCACTTCCATGTGTCGGCTCCCACAGCCAGGGTGTCATTTACTGCTGGACTGCTTGGAAAATTGATGGCCATATGTTATCCTGTTATTCGTATTTATCGGTTATATCGAAGCAAAGTTCTTAATTGAGATACTTCCTACCATAGGACCATGAGAAGCACACTGATATCTGTAACCGCCACTAATACTATCCGGAATCTTCCAATACAAGGTACCAGACGACTTGCCCTGTGCGCTTGCTCCTGTACTAACTGTACCAGTAGAGTCTACATGTACCAACCCAGTGTTATAATTTACACCAGCGCCGTCTTGTATCAAGAAAGGGTGACCGGCGGCTCCTGCTAAATTAAATGCTATGGTGGTAGCATTAATAGCGTATATTGTAGGATCATCTGTGGTACCGTATTGGTCAAATCTATATGCCGCTGATCCGTTGGCAGTGACATTTAATCTCGTGATTGCCGGTAGATAGAACTGGTCCACGGTGAGACCTGCGGTGTAAACTTCAGTTACACTTGATAGTGCAGTAGCGCCACCGCCCCCCGAATATTGTGGTATATTTAAAGTACCGCTAGAAAAAGTGGCTGCACCACTTGATCCAGTAGTGGTCAATGTGATAGGTTCTTGATAATCAGTGCCGGCTACTGCGGCTGAACGGGTTGTTCCTGAAGATTTTACAATGCCAGTAACACTCTGCGCTGACTGATAGTCAGTTCCAGCCGTTGCAGCTGATACAGCAGTGCCGTTGCCTTTTAATAGGCCAGTAATACTGGTTGTGATCGTGATTGCTGGAGTCGAACTAGCAGTGGCCACTGTGCCGGTAAATCCGTTTGCACTAGCAACACTTACAGTAGTAACTGTGCCAGCGCCAGCGCCGCCAGCTGTGGCATCTGCATCATTGATCCAGATTGAACCGTTGTATTTCAGAACTTGTCCAAGACTTGGAGTAGTAATAGTTACATCGGTTAGACTATCTAAATTAGATGCAGTGGAAATTGTAACTGTGCCGCCAAGACTGACACTAGTACCATTTATTGTGATACTGCTGTTGGTTAATGCTGCATTGCCAATATTAGATATGGTGTTTGATGCACCGCTTATGGTCTTGTTGGTTAACGTCTGGGCACCTGTTAATGTACTGACCACAGTGGTATCAACGGCTAGCGTAAGAGCTGATCCTGCTGATCCAGCTGCGCCGCCTGTGATACCTGAGCCATTTTGTACGCTGGCAACATAGTTGCCTGAGGTACCTGTTCCTAGAGTAATTGCGCCAACTGTTGCAGAAATAGTGTTGCTTACATCATTGTAACTAAAACTAATACCAGTATGTGTGCCAGTTGCAAATAACGAAGCAGCCCCGTCTTGAGCATCTTCTAAGCTGATGCCGCCGCCACCGCCACCAACCACAGCATTTATGGTATACACTCCATCAGTGTTTGATACAGTTACGTTGGTACCAGCTAGGAGACCAGTAACTCCAACGTCCGATAATAGTGCCAATGGCAACCAATTAGAAGCATGTGCTACATATAGTCTACCTGTGGCGTGTACGTGTGCCACCATGCCGTGCCAAGTGGCCGCGGGTGCTTCGCTGTTGAGATCAGTAAGGGTGTCCCAGTGAAATCTCACGTAGTTTTTTTGAGCACTTACATTAATGCTGCCAGTGACGCTGAGTGTGCTACCAGCCCATCCAACAGCAGATAAGTCATCCACAGTTGTTCCGGCACTGGGATAGTAGGCAAGTTTGCCTGCTGCCCCGGAATTTACTGTGCCGCTACCACTGCCGCCGCTACCACTGCCGCCTCCAACGCTGGGAGTCATAGGCTGAACCCACTGCAGGCTAGTGCCATCATTATAGTAGATATACAGTTTACCCGTGCTGGTGTTAAACCAAAGGGTTCCGGCAGCAGCTGTCGGGGGAGTATCTCCCAACACAGCACCAATTCCTGCTCCGATAAATTGAGTGGCAGTAACAGTACCTGTACCAAAATTCACGTTTTTATTAAGGGCTGCCGCTGAAATATTAGAAAGATCGTCTTTGAGAAGGTTGATCCCGCCGACTTCTCCATTATACAACCGTAGGGTACCGATATCATCGTCGATGAAAATTTCACCGCGATTTCCGGACCTTCTGTCAAGAAAATCCGCTTCCCTAGGTATGATTCTTACTGCGTCAAGTACTGGTATCTTTGCCATATTATTATTTATTCAAATTAGTAATAACGATCTTTAGCCAAATAATCTATGTATGTTGCGATGCCCGCATGCACGTTGGTAAAACTTTTGACATCTACCCCAGATTTTGTTAACAATTTCGTATCAGCTGATGTATTTATTTGATACTGTTTTTTAAGATCATCGGGCATATCCACAAATCTTTTTTTGCCTTTGTTTGTGTTGAATATTACAAGATCTGCTATGGTTTCAAAATCTATGCTAGATCCGCTGCCGAGATCATAAATTCCAGGTTGATAATTTTCAAACATAAAATAATGTATAGTTTTTGCTATATCTTCGACCCATACAAAATCTCTAAAATAATTCTTGCTATTTTCGAATATCGTTATTTCTTCAGTGTCTTTGATTTGATTGAACCAATGTAAAACTGTAGAAGCCATTCTTCCTTTGTGATACTCGTTGGGTCCATATACATTAAACAACCGAAGGACAACTCCTTCCACTTCATTTTCACTGAGCAGTTTGCTGAATGCGTATTGATTCATCGGACCGGAGCCGTTGCCATATACAGATGCGCTAGAAGTAAAAATAAAAGGTATTTTGCGTTGTTTACAAAATGCATTCCATTTCCTTGTAGATTTAACATTTGTTGCATAAATTGAACTCCAATTTTTTTCTAGGGTATTGGCGTTGGCACCGATGTGTATAACTCCGGTGATATCTTCATCGATTGAATCAATATCATCTATAGAAACAAGTTTTTTGTACTGTTTACCTATGAGATTTTTATATTGATTTTGATAAGGCAGATCGTCAACTATAATAATATCATTGACTTTTTGAGAATTTAAGTATCCTAACACCACACTGCCGATAAATCCCCCGGCCCCAGTTAGTATAATCATTTGATTTGTTCTAGCCTAGGAGCATAAACTCCAACGTGTTGTACTGTGATCGACGATGCTTTGTTTGCAAACTTAACAGCATCGGCCATGTGTCCGGTTTTCAAAAACTCATATACCAATGCTGCTAAAAATGTATCTCCAGCACCGCACACATCAGTTACATCGCCTACAATTTCAGCGGCATATACCCAACCATCCCATACTGCGCCGTCCCCGCCGTGTGTGACAATTAGATGCTTTGGGTCAGGTAAACTTGTTGCACGACTTTTTTCTAATGCATTGATCTTGATATAACATCCTGAGAGTCTTGCCAAGTCCGTTTTCTTTGTATCTACAAAGATAGGTACGTTGACTGCTTTAACTAGCTCTTCAATAAGTTCGTAGGTCACTGTGCCTTTGTTGTAGTCACTGATCACAATGGCATCGTACACTGGTGGTATTGCAGTTTCAAATGTGATGGGTTCGCTGGCAACATCTCGATCCATGCGTAATAATTGTTGCTTGGTACGTGCATCAATTAGCCTATTCTTTTCGCTGGATTTTCCATGTAGGAAGTTGACTGTGCATCCCAATGTTTCTAGATTCTTACACACGTTGCCTGCCATGCCATCCTTGTGAATGGTATAGTGCGGTTCAAAGACAGGAACGGGTGCTTCGGGACTGATGCGATTTACATAACCGTAAGTGTAAATGTCGTGACAGTCGTCACCTATTAGTAATATCCTGAATTGTTTTAGTTGTTGAATAGTCGCTGACTCTGTCATAAAAAAATACCTTTGGTACGTGTTCTTCGCCTACTATGCGCTGGCCGCGATAATCACTGCCTTTGACCATCACACTTGGTTTATACAGTTTGATTAATGCTATCAGTTCTTCTTCGCTGTCAAAAAATTCTACAATATCAACAGCTTTTAAATTTTGTAACATCACTTTGCGATCAATCTGGTCATTGATCGGACGGCTTTGGCCTTTTAATTCTCGAACTCTTCTATCTGTATCAATGCATACAACAAGATAATCTCCCAGACCACGGGCTGTGTTCAACATAGCAACATGCCCAGGATGCAAAATATCAAATGTGCCGTTAACTATTATTGTAGCCATGTCAGTGATCCAGTGAATACCATCCGGTTATAATGTATTTGTAACCCTTATATATGGGATTCCCCCTGTGAGGGTGAGTAAAATAGGCTGGCCAAATAATCAACTTGCCAGTTTCTGGTTTAATCTTAATACCTTGATACAGAAATTCTGTTTCGCCACCCTCTTCAATATCATTGAGATACAAGGTATAGGCTAGGATTCTATTGGCTGATGATTGATCTGCATTTTCACAATGCCACGCATGGTAGCCTTGGCGCGGGCCGGTTCTCTGTACGCTCATGCCCTTGGGGGTGTGTTGAAAACAAAATCCAAGACTCTGATATTTTTCAAAATACTGTTCTATATAATACTTGTTTAGAGTTTTATAAAAGAAAGAACACAGGTCAGGATCTACGCTGAAATTTTGTTGACTGTGAAATGCCCAATCAAAAAATATTCGATCGTCCTGATTTTTCATCATGCTGTTTTGTGTGAGATGTTGACCCATTTTGACCATATCTTCAAATCTTTGTATGATAGTTTCACAGTAGTCTTTGGGAAATGCGTCTGGATACACTTCAATAAAATTCATCGTTGACTATCTCCGGGAAATATTCTAAAATTATCTTCTACTGAATCAGGGGTGCTCACTTCGACTATGATTGAATTGTCTTCCAACGCTTCAAGTTGATGCGGTAACCCTGGAGGATTATGCCAATTATCGCCTGTGTTTAAGATTTTTTCCTGCATCGTGGCAGTCTTTGTGTCTATATATCTCAACAAGAAGCGACCCTGATTGACGTTCCAGCTTTCATCTTTGACAAGATGAAAGTGCATACTGAACTTGTCGCCGGCCTTGGCAAACACCAGATATTTTCCACAGTATTGATCAGTGGAAGAAAATATTATTTCGTGTCCCCAACCTTTTTCTATTTTACCAAATAATTTCATTTTTGAAAGTAATTTAAATTAATAATAATTCTTCTTTTTGCATCTGTTGCACTTTTCATTTTATGAGAAATAGCAGTATCGAAAATTAGTATTCTATTTTCAACAGAATCAATCTCAATTATTTCTTTTTCAACATCTATCATCGTTTTAGCATTACAAGTTGTTATATATAATATGGCTGTTTTAGAATCTCCATCGGGGTAATCAACATGCCAAGAAGATTCGTATCGATCTTCTTTACTTATAGTCATATTTGCTCTAGCTTGTAGTAATGAAAAAACTTTTAATTTATATAATAATAATGGTTCTAGTAAATTAAAAAACGGACTACAAACACGGTTGTTTATAAAGAAGTTATGTGTAAAATAACACATACCGTGCTCATCTTTTGATGTCATATTGTCTCTATAAAACCAATTTATGTCATCTGATGTTAGTGTATTTTTTATTGTATCAAAATATTCTTTATCTAAAAAATTATCTATTACTTCGTACTCTGATTTTTTAGTCATAATAAAAATTCTCCTGCATTAGCCGTAGATGCCGGCTGCATCATGATCTTTTACCGACACGTCCATGTTCCACGAAATGATTGTTTTAGTTTCTGCTGAGGTATTAATCGGAGCTCGGTGAATTACCCAGCTAGGAAATGTAATAATGTCACCTTCATGTACATCAAATATGTGTATATCTTTGGTCACTGGATCTATCCATTCTGTTTGAGTGCCGCCTTCAGGCAAATGCACATAATATACGTTGGTAAAGTTATTGCTATGGGTATGCCAGGCATGCTTGCCTCCAGTGGCATACTGCTGAAACCAAATCTCAGTGATGCCGAAAGTTTGATAGCCCATGGTATTACACCATTCGTTGAGATGAACAGCAAGAGGATAATTTATAATTTTTAGCCACTCTCGTTCGCCATCACATCGAGATGTACTCCAATCACATCTAATGATATCGCTGTTAAATGCCAGCATGTGTTCTACCTGATCTTGTCTTGAAATGGCATCTAGTACTTGTTGCTTTAGTTGAACATGTTCCTTAAATGGTTTAATGCTTATAGGAAACGGTATAACAGTAGACGACATCAGTACAAGCTACCTTGTCTTTTTATTACTATGTTTGATGCAAACACAACTCTTGATTCATTTGTTTGATTATAATATACATAATGTTCAAGACAGGATGGGAATATTATCAATATTCCTTCTTCCATTGGTGGTTTATATATGTTTTGATAGTGATCTTGCGGATCTAATTCTAGATATTTTAAATGATTTGATAAATTAGGAGTCCTGAATACCAACTGACCTGAATTTTCATTAGGTTGTTTTAGTATGACCACACACGAAAATGCCGGTACATTTGTTGTTATGTGATTGTGTAACTGTTGATGATCATATTGATTATGCACATTATACCATGTATCTATTTCAACTTTATAGGAAAATTGAAACATAAACGAGTCTATATAAGATTGAATATAGGGCGCAGGTAGTAATGTATCATTCCATTTTTTAAAAAAGTCAGCATCGCTCCAGCGTTGAGATGCATTTTTAGAAATCCTACTTTCTTCGCCCTTGAATTCATCTTCTTTGCCATTTAATATCAATGGAAGATAATGATCCTGTAGAATTTTTAAATCTCCGAGATTCAATCGAGAAATGCTTACTGGATATCCTTCGAGTTGTATTTTCATTAGATATTATCTTTGGTATATATGCCAGTTTCAAACCCAGTTGTAAGATCTACAGTGGTACCAGTGTTAAAGAAGTCAATTACTTTATTTGCTAAAATTTTATGATTAACTTCTGAAAAGTGGTTATACCGAAAATCGCCGCCAACTCTATTATAATATGTGTTACATGTTTCGCTACTGTCAAACTCTAAGTTTGAGGTTTCAAACATATTTCCTTGTACTCCTGCAACGTTGTGAAACCCTGGCAGGATCAAACATCGAATGTCGTGTTGTGCATATAGCTTAGTTCTAAAAGTTATTGCATCAAAAATTGCATCATAGTGTATAAAAAGCCGGTGATCGGAATGCAGATACTGTTTATACATTTCTAATGCCTTGGCTTGTTCTTTTGTAACATGAACTCCTGGCACCCATTTTGCATTTAGGAAGTTTGCCATCTCTGGTTTATCTTCAAAAATCCATTCTCTGTAATAAGAAGTAAGCTGTACTATAACATAGTCCCCACTTTTAAACGACGATTCACGATCTCTTAGGGTATGGAAAATGTATTCATTGGAACACCCGAGCACACAGTCATTTATATGATTATCATCCCCGATTATACTTTCACTAACAATCCTAGTCCAATTCTTTTCTAAAGGCATGAATGTTATCAGGCCTGTAGGCCCAATAACTTCATTCTTGTGTGCATCGGGTACACTAAAACTATCGCCGAAAATATATAACATTAGTTAGTTGCTCCGGTTTCTAATAAAATGTTGAAAGACAAACTAATACGATCTTCATTGGTTGTATTTTCATTAACACTGTGATCTAAATAGCCTGGCCACATACTTAATCTACCTTGTTCTGGGGCGAATGCGTTTTCATGAGCATATGAACTTCCAATTGGATTGCATTTTAATGATTTAAGAGCATTTCTAAAAACGATATCACCGTCTTGTCCATTTGTTTTAAACCAATATACTCCACTGACGTGGCTAGTACCGTGATCGTGAACATGAGCATACTGACCTGGTTTGGTTAGTGTTAGCCATGAAGTTTCGATGGCTGCTTTGTAACACGGTTTAACATTCATCATTCTCATATAATTGAAACAATGGTGCATTATACACGAGGTGATCACTCTCATTGTTTCGTCTTTTAAAATAGACTGGCTAAAATCGCCTTGATTAGATAGGTAATGAGTGCTGGAATTCCAATATGGATTTGGCCCCCAACGATCTTCTAGATGCAGTTTATCAACCACAGTCTGCATCTCGGCCTGTATTTCGGTATATTCTTTACCTTCTGTTTTGTATGTGTATAGGGGAGAAGGAAACAAGGAGTAAATTCGGCCTTCGGTTTGATTATTCATGTTTTCTCCATCTTTAAATAAACATCATCTGATTGATTCTGTAGGCATCGCCAACAAACCAATCAGGTTGCATCACTGCTGTGTGAACATCAGTTTGTCTATATAATGTCAATCTATTAAAAGCCATTTCTGCATATCCCAGTTCTTGTCCGGTTTCAGAATAAAACGCTGTGCCGCCGTGAGATTCGTCATTGTAGTTTAAATATACAGATGCTGCAAATCTACCCGGATCTGCACTATCTCTATGGGGAGTTGGCTGGTCTTGTCCTTGCATTACATTTACCATGAATGTTATAAACTTGAATGTTTCACGTATGTCTTTATCGATCTTGCGTGGTCCGTCATTGAAATTTTCACTGATTAGTTTAACAAAAGTATCGGCTAAACTTGTTAGATCAATCCCAAGACTAATTGACAGGCCGGGATATGTATTTCTAATCATGCTCTTAGATGCAGGAATAGAAAGAGCTAATTCTCTAACTTTGTCAGGGCTAAGATAAAAGTTATCAACAATGACACATTTGGTATCACCTAACTGATGTACATGTACTTCAAAATTAGGATTAACTGCAAATATGTCTTGTTCATTTATTTTTTTAATCATGCTCTATCATTATGTTCAATCTCTACCATCATTTTAACAGCTGGAAAATAAATGTAATTAATTCCTGAGTTATAAAGGGTGCGCATGGCATCGTCAATGGTTTCAACCAATGGCTCGCCGCCTAGGTTAAAGCTGGTATTAAACAATGCAGGAACACCTGTTTGATTTTTAAATTCTTTAATCAGATTATACCAATGAAAGTTTTGTTCTTCAGTCACTGTTTGAATTCTACAGGTACCATCAACGTGTATAACTGCTGGAATCTTTTCTTTCACACCTGGCTGACAATTTACAGCATACATCATAGACGGAGAATCTTCCATGCCACGCAGATCAAACCAATCATGCACATCATCTTGTAATACTGATGCAGCAAATGGTCTAAAATATTCTCGTTTTTTAATCAAATTAACAAAATCTTTACCGTCGGCAAATGTTGGATCAAACATCAGTGATCTGTTGCCTAGTGCTCTAGGACCGTTTTCGCAGCGTTCTTGGAATAGTGCTACGATGTTTTTAGATCTAATAGTCTTAATAACATCTTTGTAATCAACATTTATTGTTACACTACCACCATACTTGGCCGCAGTTTCTATTACTGCATCTTCAGTGATATGTTGTATCGGACCTAAAAATAAATTTTCATCTTTTGATCTTACTTTTGTATCTTGAGATGTTTTATAGTAATGATAAAATGCTGCACCCATAGCTGTACCTGCATCGTTTGATACTGGCTCAACATATATCTTTACACCTTCCGGTAAGTGCTGTAAGTAGAAATAATTAGCAACACAATTCAACCCGTACCCTCCGCTGATAACAATATTTTTATTACCTGTACGTTTAATTGATTTTAAAATCAAGTCAAGTACTAGTTGCTGAGATTCAGTTTGGACATTGTAGGCCATGTTTCTTCTAGAAGCCAATTGTGTTAGATCTTCTGCATCAGCTTCACTCATTTGTTGCTCGTACCGCTGCATTTGTCGTCGATCGTTGGGGTCAGTTACTGATCTATGAATAATTTTTGGATCGTGTATTCTGTCATCTAGCTCAGCATAGCCTTCTTCATTGACCAGTGCGCCATTAGGATATGTATTAGCAAATAGATCTTTATTACCGCCAAAATTACCATAAATCTTAGGTGCTTTGTTCGGTTCTCCATACGGAAACAGACCCATAGTTTTACCCGCTTCTATCGAGTCGAATCCACAAAATCTAGTTACTGCTTCATATGCTTTAACAATACCTGTTTTATCATTAATTATAACTTCTGTACCGTTCCCATCACTATTGTAGTGTTCAGTCCTCCAAGGTCCGTTGCCTCCAAAATGCTTGTACACTTCCTCAAAGTTTGCAGGGTATGAACAATCATATATACTTTCAACTTCAAACATGGTTTGACCGTCTGGGCGTTCAATAAATGTACCTGCACCATCTACAATGATAGCACTTGCTTTATCAAACCCAGATCTATAAAATGCCAACGCGGCGTGACTTCTATGGTGTTGATCGTGATATTTAAATACTTGGGTATTAATATCGTCGATTAATCTCAACTTCCTAGCAAGTGCAGAATACACATCTTGCCTTACATAATCGTTTATTGGTTCGTCATGACCTTGTGTGTGTGATATTGCCAAATAATCAATCTTATCAGTATAGTCAAGAATTTTAACCATACTCGCAAGCGGGCCGCCGTCATATTTGTAGCGAGATAGTCTTTCTTCTTCAATAGAAAATACAATTTTTCCATCTTTTAAAAGACAAACTCCTGCATTATGCCCTCGAGCAATACCTGCAATATATCCTGTTTTTTGCATTATTTTTTCCTTGTGACATTTATTTCAAGCACAGCTGGGTGCAGAACACCCAGCAGCTTGTTTAGGTTCAACATATGCCTTGGCAGTTTTACCTAATGTAGTTTTAATTTTTTTGACGATTGTCTTGATAGTTTCGTCACTAAGCACCATTAGATTTTCATTGTGTCTATCAATCCTAATGTCTACCGCAACTCTTATTGGAGAATACCGTCTTTCGTCTTTGCCGTTATCAATTATAGTAAGTGTGCTGCTGCCAGGATACGAAATATTTTCAGGGAATGTACCGCCTATAACCACTGTGCCTGGTTTCTTTAGAGCATGTGCAACATGCTGTCCCACTGAGTCGCAGCCCAAGAAATAATCAGCAGCATTAATAATTGCAGTCCATTGTAATAAACTAACACTCTCTGGTACCATTACTCCTAGTGCTCTGTTTCCAGGAATTTTTAACTCGCTCATCATTATAACAGCATAATCTTTATTCAGTTCTTCAAGTATTTTTACAATATCATCGACTTCAAATGATCTACCACTTTCGTCAATGATAGTATTGCCCTGTAATCCAGCTGTTTTTCCAAATGGTTGGAAGATTACTACTTGTTGCTTTTTAAAATGATTTCTAGCTTCGTTGACCAGTTCGTTGGCTTGTGCAATATCCTTTTTGCCAATAAAGATATTGTATTCTTTGGTTTCTGGGATGATTTCGGGCGGAACATCGTAGTTGATCAACATGTCAAACGCCTGCACAAGATTGCATCTTTGAGTAAAGTATGCGTTTAGTTTATACGGTTCGGGAGTTATGATTTCTCTATCTTTTAATTTTTCAAAAAGATCTGGGTTGGTAGCATGATGCACATTATTTGCTAATATTTTGCTGGTTAAATATAGATCTATCCAACCTTCAACAACAATGACTGCTGTTGGATCAGTGTGCTTGACATAGTGCTCTAGTGCGGGAATGGCACATAGTACTCGACCTGCGCCGCCATTTATAAAAAATGCTTTTTTCATTGATATCGTAACCTTTGCTATCTAGTACGATATTTATTTTGAGGGCTAGGCCTCTAAGAATAATGTGAGCGAGCGTTGAGTATTGTGCTGTTGCCAGCACAATACTACTCGAAATTAATTAACGCCTGGGGGTAGATTTTGTAAAGCATCAGCATCGGAGGCATCTCTGTCTGCGATTCTAATAACCTGAACGTGCTCATGTTCAAACTCCATGTTAGGACCGTCTTCAGGACTCCGAGGAAATCTCACAAGATAGTTAGGTACATCTGCCCAATCTGCAGGAAGGTCTCTAAGTTTTTGTCTATAATCCAGCCATTGTTGTTTCAGAGCTTCTGGCATGTCTGGAGCAATTTTGCCATCACTCGCAGCTAGCCTTGTATCTCTCATCTTTCTAAGCCGCTCATCACTAAACTCTCTTTTGTTCTCAAAGAATTTAAGCGGTGCTGTGTAATCGTCAGTTACAGATTGTTTATCATAAACAATTCTAATATCAGAAGGATCTACAACTGTGGCATTTGGTTGATCAACTGGACCAACAGAAACTTCGTAAATCTTTGGTGCTTCTAATCCGCCGTAGATCAATCCAATTTTGCAGCAGTTTATGTCGGTATCTGCTTTTAATATTTCTCTTTTGAGATCCAATGGTAGGGGACGATCTGGCTCGTCTTCTGGTGCAAACGCCTGCGTCAAATAGCCAGTTTCTTTATCGAGCCACATGACTATTTCGTCCGGGCCTTCGTATAACTGTGTACTGGTTTTACCCAACGTATTTTCCAACGAAAATAAGTGATCTGGTATGCTGTATGTCAGCATTTTGGTTATGTGTGCCATTTATTTCTCCTTAACTATATGTTATTCTAACAAGACCACCAGAACCAAAACTGCCCCAACAGGCACTCGATGAGTCGATTGCGTGGCCTGAGCCGCCACCGCCTGGGAAAGCTGCGTGTGCTGAACAGCAGGCCAAATTGCCCACGCAGCGATGTTTGCCGCCAATTCCGTGAGGTGCAGACCACGGGCCGCTTGGACCACCTGCTACTGCGAACGCATCGGCACAACAGTTGTATTGGTGATTATATGATCCAGTTGTGCCTCTAAAACACATATCGGACCCGTATACTGGGCTATTACAAGCATGATTGACCCAACCAGCATTGTAGTTGCCTAGATCGCATTGAGTATTTCCAATGTGGCAGTTGTAACAGTTTGAGATCATGTCCCATGAAGTCGACCCACCCATGCCGCCGATGGCACAGAAGTTGCTGAGACCAGTGCCGTTGACATAACTGGTGCATCCATGACGACAATTTTGGTTACATGAACAGCAGCAGCTACAGTCCGATGATCCAGCGGCACACACAGTGTATGTTGCGCCATCTGCAAATCCATTCACTGATTTTTGCAGTGTTCTTACGCCATAATTGCCGCCTTGGCCACCAACTCCGTGATCATGGTCACCACCTGATGAGCCACCTGGGCCGCCACCTGACAGTATTTCAAACTTTATAGATGTAGTACCATTGGGTACTACAAATGCACAACAACGACCGCCATTCTGTGGGCTCCAATTGTTGACATTCCAGACATAAATTTCATTAATTTCTGCAATTTTACATTGATGTTGGCTGTTGCCGTAAATTATTCCTGTACTCGATAAACACGTTGGCATTTATTTCTCCTTAACTATATGTTATTCTAACGAGGCCACCTGAGCCAAAACTGCCCCAGCAGGCACTTGATGAGTCAATTGCGTGGCCTGCGCCGCCGCCACCTGGGAAAGTTGCGTGTGCTGAACAGCAGGCCAAGTTACCCACGCAGCGATGTTTGCCGCCAACTCCGTGCTGTGTACTAATTGGTCCAGAAGGTGCTCCTGCAACAGAAAAGTTATCTGCACAACAGTCATATGAAGAATTGTATGATCCAGCTGTTCCTCTAAAACACATATCAGACCCGTATACTGGCGAGTCACAAGCATTATTGCCCCAACCGGCATTGAAGTTACCCACGTTACACTGAACATTACCAATGTGGCAGTTATAGCAGCTGGAGGTCATATCCCACATAGTAAAGCCACCCATGCCGCCGATGGCACAGAAATTGCTGAGACCAGTGCCATTAACAAAGCTGGTGCATCCATGACGACAATTTTGGTTACATGAACAGCAGCAGCTACAATCCGATGAGCCAGCAGCGCATACAGTATATGTTGCGCCATCTACAAATCCATTCACTGATTTTTGCAGTGATCTTACACCATAATTGCCGCCTTGGCCACCGATGCCGTGATCATAGTCACCACCTGACGAGCCACCTGGGCCGCCACCTGACAGTATTTCAAACTTGATTGAAGTAGTCCCTGTGGGTACTGTCCACGCACAACACTGGCCGCCATTCTGTGGTGACCAATTGTTGAGATTCCAGACATAAATTTCTCTTTGTTCTTCAATCCTGCACTTGTGCTGACCATTGGAAAAAATTATACCGCAATTTGATAACTGTACTGGCATTTTTAATTCTCTCTTTTCATATCTTCAATTTCTGCTTTTAGCGCCTTGACCGCTTCTATCAGCAAGGGAATCAGTTTTTCATACTTTACAGCAAGATATCCGTCTTCTCTTTCAACCACAGCTGATGGTACTATTTCTTTTACTTCTTGAGCAATAACTCCCACGTCCAGCATGGTGCGTTCTGGATACATTTCTTGCGCAATTTTATTCCAGTGATACTGATAGCCTGATATTTTTAACAATTTTTCTAGGCTATTTTCAATCTTTGAAAGATTTTCTTTTAGTTTAATATCCGAAGCTGCATATGCAACAACTTCTCCGCCTACATACAATGCACCACTTACGCCAACTCCGCCAGTTACTACCAGTGTTCCAGAGGTGTTGCTGTTGCTGGTCTGAGCGCCTAACAAATTCAACTTGCCAACGCTTGGCTGAAATGTCATTTTGGTAGTTGACACATTTAAGTCAGACACTGTGCCAGTGGCAAGGGCGAATAAAGGATAATGGGTGCTTGCTGATGATGTTTGATCAGTAACTGTAACAGATTTTGATGTCCAACTCAGGATCCCTGATGAATTGGTTGTGAGTACTTGGCCCGTTGAGCCGTCGGCAGCAGGCAGTGTCCAGGTTAAATCAGCCGCTATCGTTGCAGGTGCAGCAAACGCAACATAGTTCGAGCTGTCTAAGTCGCCGAATCTCAAAGCTTTCTGCGTATTTAATTGAAAGCTTGCAGTAGAAACCATCCGACCGGTTCCGCCCGGACTAAACGTAATATCTTGATTCGCCGCGGTGGACAATGCCGAGTCGGGCGAAATTTGGATAGCTCCTACCAGCGATGAACTACCTACAAGGCCGCCTGTGATTTTTCTTGACATAGTCTTATCCTTTTATTAAGCTGTTGCAGTTTCAATACCGTAGACCACAGCATTCACGCTTACAGCGCTTGAGCGGACCACTAATCTTTTATCTGCATCCATAACAATACCTGTGCGCTCCAACACACCCTTGGCCGATAATGAAGTATCAAATTCAATGTACTCCGAAACGTCCGGGGTTGCTGCCGTTGCCGCAGTGCAAATTGCCACTTGAATAGTGACTGCTGATGCGCTGCGATTGCATATGCTGAGTGTTACCACTGCAAATGTACTGTCTGGTACATCGTATACCGTGGTATTGGTCGCCGCTGATAGATTTGCTACTCCTAGTCTTCCTGTTGCCATAATGTATTCTCCATGTATATATTTATGTTAAAAAGTAATTGAACGCTATCGGTAATCCAATAACCCCGCCTCTGAACTCAAAGACTGCATTCATCTTGATTGGTCCTGTTGTCACAGTAGTTATCACGTTTGAGCTGATAAAAATACTACCTGCTGTCACGGAGTTCACGTTCAAGCTAGCACCACCGCCACCAATTTGGCCTGCGATATATGCTTTGATTGCTCGTTGTGTGGGCACAATATTATCTGAATCAGCGGTAAAGAACGGATCTGTTGAAAATTCCGTGATAGTAGCTGATCCTCCACCCAGTGTTACGTTGCCTAGGTTAAGTTCTTGCAGACCTGAAATATTAAACGCATCTGCATTCAAGGTAGCAACACCAGTGCTTTGTTCAATGGCAAACAAATCGCCAACTCGGAAGTTACCGTCTTGATCCGTGCTTGTAAAGAACACTCGCCCACCGCCTGATTCCACAGCTTCATTTGCAGGAATTGCCGGTTGCAGTGGCAATCCTGGATAATTGGTATCAATAAAACTGCCTGTACCTATGTCTAAGAAGTCGTGTCCAGTGAGTCGAACTTGGCTGTATTTCAGTCGCATAGTGATGGCTGCACCGTCGGGTGGCGCTTCTGATATAGTTAGAGTAGGACTCAGCTGTAGAAACGCTGTGTGAGATCCTTCATTGTCTCCGAGGAAAGTCACCACATTCACTAACTTAAACACTCTGTCAGGTAAATGACTGAATACCACATTGGAACCTGGTGTAGGTCGTTGATTGAGTCTGCGGCTGGCCACAAACGTGCCAGATTGAAACAGATCTGAATAACCATCACCGGTGTTTACTTCACCGCTGCCTGTGACAAACTGTGTGCCTCTGTTCACAAAGCTAGGATTAGCTAATACGCCACTGTTCTTCCTCACTGTTACAGGAGATTCAAATGTGTTGTTGGGATCAGTGAATGTGATTGTAGGCACAGTGGTATAGCCTGATCCAGGTTCTGTGATATTGACCTGGAACAGTTTTTCAGCAGCCACTTTGGCTCGACCTCTAGTTGTGGCTCCTGTTCTGATATATGTGGCTACAGTACCAGTGCTGGCCCCAACTCCCACAAACAAGCCGTATCTGTCTCTATTACCAAAAGTGATTGAGTTGAAACCGCTGGCTGCTGTAGATGTGGTTCTTGTAGTCCAAGTAATGCCATCTGGTGATGTTGCTGCTGCTGTGGATTCGCTCACAGCAAGGAATACTCCTTGGCCGTAAGTGACTTTGTACCAATCTGCTGTGGCCGGTAGTGTGCTGGCTGTCCAAGTTATACCGTCTAGACTATAAGCTGCAATTGCGCCGTTGGTATTTGAAATAGCAACAAATCTGTTGTTACCGTAGGCAATGCTTTCCCAGTTTGATGAACTAGGCAATGCACCTGCAGTCCAAGTGCCTGTGACTGTGGTTGAAGTAGCATAATTGGCCACTGAGCTACCTCTCTTTATGGCTACAAATCTGTTTTTACCGTAGGCAATTGCTGTGAATCCAGTTGTGGTCAACGTTCCAGTTTGATCCCAGTTTTCGCCGTCGTTACTGATTCGTACTGTGGTTACATCACTGCTGACTGCCACGAATTTTTGTGCACCAAATGCCACATCAACCCATGCAGCAGACGTTACCATGCTAGTTGCTGACCAAGTAATACCGTCGTCACTGTATGCGCCTTTGGTGTTAGCGGCAACTCCTGCTACTGCTACGAATCTGCTGACTTTACTTAAAGAAGAATTGTCGTCAAACAGGCCTGCAGCCATAGCTGACCAGGTTTCCACACTAGGCATCAAGCTGGTTCTTGTGGTCCATGATACTCCGTCTTCTGAGGTTGCACCTACTGTGCTACTTCCTCTTATTGCCACATATCTACCACCTATGCCGTAGCCTGAATGATCAAAGTCTATGATAGCGCCTGTGGTTGAATTCACTGCTGTGATTGTGATCACTAGATCATTAGTAGTTGTGGTGCCGCCTAGGCTGGTACCTAAAATTGTTATGGTTTGCAATCTAGTATAACCTGTGCCTGCAGCCTGCACAGATGGTGTGTATTTCCATCCATTGCGTATCACTGTGAAAGTAGCACCTAAGCCGGAACCTGTGTAAGTACCTGTTAGTGTGGTATACACTGCGGCGGTTTCACCGTATTTCACTGCGGTCCAGTCTCCTGAAGTTGGCAGTGTGGCCGCTGTAGAAGTATAGCCAGGTGCAGTAAATGTGACTCTTGGTTCAATGATATATGTGGTAGACGCATCGGGTGATGCAATTGTTGTGCCTGCTATTAAATGATCAAATCCTGCTGTGCCGTCTGATTCTTTGATCAATCCGGCCACTTTAGTACCTGAATTATATGTGTTGATGATACCAAACTGGCCAACGCCTGCACCACCTGTGATCACAATTTTCATACCTATGTAAGCAGTGCTGGATTCTCCGTCTGTGGCAGCAATGGTAACAGACGTTGATGTACCACCCTGTGCAGTGTTGGAGTTGGTGATATAACCAAAGCCTCCGAGATTGCCGTCGGCCTCTGGAGCATTGGTACTGTCATCTATAAGATCCAACATGCGAATTTCAAATACAGCATCGTCACGGAACTCGTCAGTTTCAACAACTTGTCCGCTGCCACCACCTGTGAGCGTATAATTAACTTCTGTGTAGTCTATACCTGCATTTTGGAATTCTATTTGTAGCAGTGCAGATCCATCAGTGATAACACGATCAATTACTGCTTCAAACTGTAGTCTGTTGTCTACTATGCCGGTGTCTGGTGTTTCCGTTGCGTCAAATCCTTCTGCCACAGAACCAAAATCACCATAGGAATTGTTGCCGTTGGTAGCTCTGATTCTGCCGCCGTTTTCTGCTAGATATGCTATGTGATTGTAGTAAGCAAACACAGAAACAAGTTCTGCACGACCATTATTGGTAATCCATGCGCCGATACCGTCGCTGAGCACCTGGGTGAAGTCATTGCTAACTATGGAATCGTTGCCACCATTATGTAATGCACCATCAATTTTTTGACCAATGCAAGCTGTGCCCAATGTGGTCACACCCTGTACATATGGTGAACGTGTGATGATCCATGTGCGATAATCTTCTGGGCCCCAACCTGGATCAAGACTTGCGTATGCTCCTGCACTCACTCTTGATGTGCCAAATTCATTAGGTGCCAACAAATCACCAGTTAGTCCCTGTAGAGTTTGATCTCTAACTCCGGTGCTATCACGTAGATAGTACATGTCCTCTTCTAGGCTACCTGTGACACTGTTGGCATAATATCTAGCTGCATATCTAGATTTGTAATTACCTGGATATTTCAAATCGTACTTGAGTGCATCGATATAGGTGTTGACATCTCTGAGGCAGGCTGTGCTGCTGTAATACAAAGCCACGGTCATCGAACCACTGCCGTCGGTGGCAATATCAAACGCTGTGTTTGAATCTCTTGTGGTGGCAATCTTAAAAGTAGTTGCACTCACCACATTCTGTACATAGTAAGTGGTAGTTGTACTCACTCCGCCAATAGTACCTGTGAATCTTATAGCTGCGTTTCTTGTCATCCAAGAAGTAGATGAGCAGGTGAACAAGTCAGTGGCTGCTGTGGCAACGGTAACTGTGGTAGTATATGTGGAATCGATGTAAGCATCAATTTCCGCAACTATATAATCTCTGTTGCGCTCTAATTGCAGCACAGCATAATCAACCATTCTATTACCTGTGGCGCAACGACTGCCTTCATTGGTAGCGCCGTAGAGGATATCATCTACCAAGGTCATTAGTGTTTCAATACGAGCCTGTGCAGTAGCATTGCCGCCTACATTGGCTATGGCTTCTGTCTTGGCATTAGTTAATGCATCTCTAGTGATAGTTTTTTGGTTACCGACAAATACTTCTGATGCTGATGCTCTTAGGTATGAGTATGCTGCTTCTCTAGTTTTAAAGTTGCTGTTAAACATGAAGTCAAACATCACAGCTTCTAATATCAATCGAGTATCTCTAATACACTTGGTTTGGAGATATAGAATCTTAGCTGTAACCCCATCAGTTTTGTAGGCACTCGGGAATATTGCATTAAAGGCAGTACCGCCCGACGATAAGCAAGATACAGTGATACTTGTTATGTTAACAATATCACCTGCTGCTAGACCGTGTGTTGCAGTGGTTACTATCGCATACCCTGTAGATTCGTTGTAGACAAAGTTGCTAATTGCCAAGGTTGAACTATCAGACTTAGTTACTGTTCCACCGCTGACATATGTATGTACTAGATTGGTTTTTCCAACGTATATTCTAAAATTTGTTGAAGTCAATGATGTTTCATCTACCACAAAGTCAGTGTGCCATGCTACTGCATTTAGGTCATCTACAACATTTTGAACAATGGTTTCTTGTGCAGCATCTAATGTGTTAGCTGCTGTGATCAATGCAGTGGTTGATGTAACAGCGTTAGTTGCAGTTGGGTAATCAATAGTTTCAAGATCAATGGCAAGACCGCTGCCGTTGGTAAACGTTGTAAGTGTTCCAGCACCGTAGGTAGCTGCCAAACTAAATGTGTTGGCACTAGCGACTGCCGACACCCAATATTTGACCCCGTTGACTAGTCCGTTGGCGGTGATTCTTGGAATTACCGCATCTCCTACTGCCAAACCGTGTGCAGTAGATGTGAATGTATTTGTACCTGCAATGGTGGTCACATTGATCTGAGGTGTTGTAGCCTCAGTGGAATCACCTTGTATGATATTGGTAATGATGTCTACCAATGCTCCCACTGTGACATTGGCAGCGGCTCCGCCTGTTAAATTAGTACTGTCAGTCCATTGAGTGGCAGCGTTGCCTGTGGACTTTGTGACTGAGGTATTAGCGATAATCTCCTGCACAATGATTTTTAGTCTGCCGTAGGCAGCAACAGTGGCAGCAATTTCTGTGCTGTCAATCTGTAATGTTGTACTGTTATCGCCGTCAAAGTAGGCTGTGCCAGCTACTAACGTGGCCCAAGTTCCGCCATAGGTCAAGTCATAGCCCATGGCATCAACAATAAATGCCACATCACGTTTGCATTTGGTTCTAGAATATTTCACTGCGGGGAAATTCACTGTCAAATACGCAGTAATTTCTTCTTTGATAAATTCTTTGTTTTCACGCAGCAGTGTTCTTGCATCGCCAAACCCTGTTAAGAATGCAGTATTATATCCTGTGGGGTTCGCAGAACTCTCCATGAACGTAGAGCTGATCTTGAAATCAATTTGATGCTGCATGACTCTGACCAACTGTGCAGCATCAGCTGCTTCGTCAGTGCTGGCATATGGGAATACTGCACTTTGAACTGTGGTATTACCTGAGCTTTCTGTGACGTTGGTTCCTCGTACGATCTGATCAACCACTGTTTGCAATCTAGTCAATGCACCTACGCTGTAGCCTGCATCAGATCTATTAGTCTGACTGCCTGCAGGTCCTGCGTTGGTCGAACGTAGTTCATCACCGATCACACAGGTCTGTTCTGGTACAATAATAGGCAGTGTTTCACGATATTGACCTGTGGCAATTCTTATAAGATTGCTAGGACTGTATCTTGCTGGTACACTGGCTATAGCAGCAGCTATCTGAGGTGCTGTAACCGCTGCTACTCTAGCAGTGATAGCATTTGTGATAAGTGTAACACTTGCTGTTACTGTGGTCAATGCAGTAGCTTCTGCTGTGAGGCCGCTGTTGAAATATTGAGCCACTGTGGCAGTGGAATTGTCGCCGTTCAGTGTCTGATAATTTATTGTTGGAGCTGTCTGTGCCAAAACATTGCCGACAACTGTGAGCATGTAGTTGTAGGCAGCTACGGATTTGGTTCCTTCGGTAGTCAACCCTGGATATGCTTCTGTCTCACCTGGGCTGAGTCCGCCAATCAATGAATTGGCCACTCCACGTGATTTAATATTACCACCATGGCATAAATCATAGATCACTGCATCTAGTGTAAATCCTACATCTCGCTCACATTTAAAATCATCGTAGACAAATCCAATAAATGGTGCAATGTTGTTGGTGATTTGATTCTGTATAAATTCTGTGACTTCGCGTTGGACAAACACACGATTCAATTCCAGCAGATATCGTGCATCGGGATTTCTAGGACCACGTTCTACCTGTTCACAGGCATAGCGAATGGTCTTGAATGGTTTGTCCCAAGTTCTTCCATGCACGGGTGAAGGTAGATCTGTACCTGTGGTTGCTACAAAATATGTGTGGTCTGTTTCGCCTAAGGTGACCCATTCTGGATCAATACCTGTGGAAACCAAGACCTGTCCTTCTCTGCCAATTGGCAGTCTTGTAGGACCTGCACCGCCATAGTAGACCAAATCGCCTCTTACGGAAAGAATATCAGTTTCAGAACCCACACTTAGTAGACTCCAGTATGTGCCGGTGCTGTCTTGATCAGGTCTACTGTAAACCTGTCCGCCGCCTGCTGCACCTACTGTGGATCCGTCGTCGCCTTCTGATCTGTGAGATAACAAACAGATATAGGCGTTTGCGCCAAATCTCACAGCGTCACCTAGCAGATAATCTCTGTCATCTGACCATAGACCTTGCCAGCTGATACCAGCATTGAGTCTTGACCAGTATGTGGTGTTTGGTGGTTCTGCCGATACAGTAGCAGTCATTGTGCCTGCGGCATCTGCAGTGATATTGAAGGTTGTGCCGCCTGGAGTGGTGCTGACTGTGATGTTACCTGCTGCCACAGTTTTCACATAGTATCTGGCAGTGGTAAACACATTACCAAATGTTGTGCCAGTAAATCTCACTGCCATGCCTACTACTATGCCTGTGGTTGAGGCTATGGTAAATGTATCAGTGGCTGCGGTTACCTCTGTGACAGTAACGGTAGTTGAAGGAGCATCTTGTGCTGCCAAATATGTGTAGCCGCCTATAGATACCACTTCGCCTATCTTGTATGATGTAGTGTTGGCCCATGCAGATTGAAATTTAAATCCTTCTGTGTACAGGTCCCAATCTGTTGTTGTGATTACAGGAGTCGCTGCTGCAGATGCAGCAGTATGCACAGTTTTAGCTATGTATTGATTACCACCGTAAACAACGATGTCGCCTGGTTGATACAGAGTTGAATTGCTCCAGGTGTTTTCAAATTCAGTGCCTTCATTGAACTGAGTCCAACGACCTGCTGTGCTGTCGGTTAAGAATGCAGCATCTGCGGTATGCTGAATAGCACAGATCCACAGGCCAGCGCCGTATTTGACTACATCATTGAGTTTGTATCTAACAGCAGTGGTCCATGTGCCTTGGTATTCTACGCCAGGATTAAATGTATCCCATTTGGCTTGATCTGCTTCTAGTCCTGATGCTGCGGTAGCAGCTGAAGTGTGGTAAAGGTTACACACATAGGTGTAACCACCGTACTTGACTAGATCATTTACCTTGTAACGGGTAGACACTGTCCAACTGGTTTTCCAATCGAATCCTTCTGCATACACAGTCCATTTGGCTTGGTCTGCTTCTAGACCCGACGCTGTGGTAGCAGCAGAAGTGTGGCTGTCGTTGCAAATGTATAAGAGGCCGCCGTACTTGACCACGTCGTTGAGTTTGTAGAAAGTGCTGACATTCCAGTCGCCGGTCCACGATTGGCCGTCGCTCATCTGATTCCATTTGGTTGGACTGTATTCTAAATCTGTGTTGAAATCTGCACCAGAAGTATGCCCTATCGCACAAATATATGTACGAGCACCGTATCTAACAACATCATCAATATAATATGTTGTTGCCGCGGTCCATGTATTCTTCCATACAAATCGAATTCTACCTAATTTAAATTCTGCCATTTTCTACTCCGTATTCTATATTTAGTTTGTTATGTGGTTCAATCGAAAGACCTGTAAAACATTGTTTGTGCTAGCATTATACCAGTTATTCCAGATAGTGCACCATTAAATTCTGCTAATACCGGCACTATAATACGCAACCCCGCAGTGCTGTTGATTCTATCAGGACCTACTAGGATAGTACCAGCAATAAAACTGCCCACTGCAATTTCCGATCCGCCAACGCTGAGTCTTCCAGCAAGGTATGCTGCAATAGCACGTTGAGTTGGTACTATGTTGTTGGAATCTGCTGTGAACAACGGGTCTGTGGAAAACTCTCGGACCACCGCACCAGTTCCACCTACTCTAATTCCGCCCAATCTCAATTCTGTCAAGCCTGCTAGATCAAAGAAATCAGAACTAATAGTTACCACCCCGGTGCTCTGCTCAACAGCAAATAACTCGCCAGTTCTAAAGTTGCCGCTTTGGTCGGTTGAAGTATAAAACACCCTACCTCGATCCAACTCTACTACTTCGTTTTCTGGAGCAGGTTCATAGAATCCCGAATACAGCAATGGATAATTGGTTTCTTCAAAATTGCCTGTGCCTATGTCTAGAAAATCGTGTCCTGTAATTCTGCATTGGCTAAACTGTGATCTAATTGTGACTGCTGTGAGATGTTGTAGATTATCGCGAACTTTGATTTCTGGCGTAACACGTATTCTGGCAGCTAGCCCTCTATCAGTGAGGCCTATCTCTTCAAGGGCCACTAATGTGTATGATCCGGTCAACCCTGTGATTACTAAATTAGCACCAAGGGTTGGATACGTCGTCAAATCATTTATCACAATAAGTTTGCCAAAAGGAATGACATCTGCAAATCCGTTGCCTGTGACTGTGACTGTGGTACTGGCAGTACGGTATCCTAGACCGCGATTGATCCAACTGGTACTGCCTATAACACCATCAGCTGTTCGAGATTCGATGACTGCGTTGGTTCCATTGTTGGGATCAATAAACGTACATGAAGGTCCTTCTGTGTATCCTGAGCCTGGATCCCACAGTTTCACTGAGCGTATGATTCCAGAACTTAGTGTGACTCGTCCCAATGCTCGTGCACCTGTCTGTATTTTATTGAACTTATCTGTGTTGTCAATAGCTATCCACATTGGTGTGCTTTTGCCTGCTGTGGAATCTCTGGCATCCACATGTGGATTACCAAATGCCACGCTGACCCATTCTGCGGACGAAGCCAGGGTTCTTGATGTCCATACCACGCCATCTGCAGACTGAGCTGCATAATTAGTAGGCACTTCTACTGGATCTGCGAATACATCACGTCCGCCTGTGTCACCTATGGCAAAGAATACTCCTTGTGCATAGCGAATCTTCTTCCAGTTATGGGCTGAGCTGCCGTCTTGTGATGGCATGGTGGCTGGCAACCAGTCTGCGCCGTCGAAACTATAAGCAACATCGCCCGTGTTAGTTATAGCAACAAATCTGTCGTTACCGTAGGCAATGCTGACCCATGCTTTGGCACTGGAATCTGCGATCACGTCCATGATGAATACATTCCACGACCATGTGTTCAGTGTGGAATTGTATGTGCCCTTGGCCACAGTGTTTCCATTGTTGCCTAACACCACATACGTATTCTTTCCGTAGGCTATATCTGTCCATTCGTTGATAGTGGAATCACCTGATGGCAGAGTCACTGCCGACCAACTAGTTCCATTCAAACTATATGCTGCTGAATTTGAATCAGTGGCCACTGCGATGAATAACCCGCCGCCATATATAACTGAATTCCATAGTCGTGATGCCGGCATGGCTCGGGTTGTCCAGGTTATACCGTCGATTGAGCTAGCCGCAACATCACTGTCTAGACGTATGGCTACAAACAGATGATTGCCCACGGTAGGGTACTGAACTCTACCCGCTGCTAGACTCTTCCAATCGCCTGCGGTCGGCATATTAAACTGATTCCATTCAATGCCGTCTTCACTGTAAAGTGCAGCTGATCCGCCTGAAGCAACTGCTACAAATCTTCCGCTGGCAGCTTCGTTGTCTTCTCCTGTGCCGTAGGTTTTTTGTTGTGCAGCTAATATCGAGTTGGTGCTGTCGTCGCTGACATCATTGACTAGAATAATTAAATCATTAAGTGGAGTTGCGCCGCCTAGGAGATTACCATCAATGGTTAGTAGCTGCCCAGCTTGATATCCCGCACCACCGTTGTTGATAGTTAGAGTATAATCCCTGCCCTGCTTTACCACATCAAATGTGGCCAAGGCTGCTGCAACATCTACAGTTGTACCTGTGCCGGGCTCGTTAACTGCTATGCCAGTATAGGATTCGGTGGTATCACCGTAGATTATGTCTTTCCAGAGAGTACTAGTTGGTACAACGATCTCTTGTGCTGCATATGTAGGAGCTGAAAATATCACTCTGGGTTCTATTCTGTATGTAGTATTGGTCAGCAAAGGTACTGTGAGGGATTTGCCCGGAACCACGTGATCCCATCCTGGCTGATCATCTGATTCTCTGTATACTGTTACCACTTTAGATATATTGTCGTAGGCAGTGATATAGCCATACTGTCCTGTACCTGCTCCGCTGGTAAGAATTATACGCATGCCAAGATATTGTGTTATAGAATTTGCATCATTGGTAGCTATGGTAATAGTAGTAGCCGTGCCGGTCTGGGCGTTGTTCTGTACCAGGATGTACCCACCCCCTCCTATGGACTGCGCAATGGTTGCAGTGCCTGCATTGGCATCTAGGATCCTAGCTTCAAACACAGCATCATCTCGAAAATCTTCAAATACCACGCTGGCATTGACACCTGCTCCAGTAAATTCAGCTGTCGCACTGGAATAGTCTTGTCCTGCATTGGTCCACTCTAAAATCTGTATTTCGTCAACAAAGTCTCCGGCAAACGCTGCTGCCACTATGGCCTGCTGTGCTCTGGTATAGTTTCTTGCAACTTGCGGTACTTCAGTGGCGTCGATGCCGTCTGCAATTGCTCCGTAGCTACCGTATGAGCTGTTACCGTTGGTGGCTCGGATTACTCCACCATCTTGTGCCAAGTATCCGATGTGTGCATAGTATGAGAACACAGATACCAATTCAGCTCGGGCATTGTTCAACACCCATGCACCGATGCCATCGCTGAGTACTTGGGTAAAGTCATTAGACACTATAGATCTATTGCCACCACCATGCAAAGCGCCGTTGATTTTTTGTCCAACGCAGCCTGTGCCTATGGTGGTCACACCTTGAATATATGGAGAGCGGGTATCGATCCATGTGCGTGTGTCTGCAGTACCCCATCCTGGATCTAGTGACACATATGCGCCCCCTAATGGAAGTTGATATAATTCAAATGCCACCGGAGGACTCAGTGTTGACTCAAGACCTTTCAATGTGCAGTTTCTGATGCCTGTGGCATTTCTCACATAGAACATGTCTTCTGTGTCGGTACAACCTAGCACACTGTTTCTGTAGTATCTTGCTTCAAACAACGATTTATAATTACCGGTATAGATTATGTCATATTTCCAGGCGTCTATATATCTACGCACATTTGTTTTATATAACTCTATGTCGAATACGTATGCGGGGTATGTTGCCTGCATATACGCCACGGCTTCTGCAGCCAAGAATTCTTTGTTGGCTTCTAGTTGTAAAACAGTGTTGGCATATGTTTCAGTTGTTACCGCAGTGTTTGTGCCCACTAATGTTGGTGGTAAACCTGTTGAATTAATATAAAAATTAATATAGGATATCATGTTGGCAATTTTAGCCTGAATAGCTATTGCAGCAACACTGCTGGTAGCTCGAGGTTGTATCACTTCGTCATAAATTTGATTGCCGAGGGCATCATACTGCACAGGATTAAATGGCACAGATACTGACTCAGTTACGATTACAGGATCTAATATATTACCTGCAGATTTTGCAGGACTAATTGCTGTTCCTGCTACAATCGCCTGTATTACTCCTGAGAGTCTATTCAATACTGCAATGGTATAGAGACGATCTGTTGTAGATACTATCGATGGAGACGGTTTGATAGTTGTGGATCTCAATTCTGCGCCTAGGACCACAGTGTTGCGTGGTACTATGATAGGGGTAATCTCTACATATTCTCCCACTGCAACTTTAATAGTGGTGTTACCGGCAAACCCGTCATCCGCGTGTTCGCAGGCGTAGCGTATGGTTCTCCAAGGAAGGAACTGACTTGTACCACTTTCTGGATCTGTGTCATCATCAACACCATTTACACTCACATATCTCACTCTAGCAAGATCGCCCCAGTGTGCATAGTCAACTCCGTTTTGGTCGTTGACTATGACTACTTGGTCAGACTCTCCAATAGGTACAGATGTAGGGCCAAATGAGCTACCGTCTCCTTGCAATGTCCTTGAAAGATCAAAGGTCAGCAGATCTCCTCGTTGACTCATGCCAGACAGTTGGCCAGCCTGTAGAATTAGATCCCAATAGAAGAAACCCGATCCGTTGTCCCCTGGAAGATTTTGATCAGCAGCGGTGTGTTCAAAATTACAGGCATATGTGTTACCAAAATATACCACTATATCGTTGACACTATAGATGTTGTCTAGAGTCCATGAGCCGCGCCAAGATTGAGACGTGGTAACTACTTCCCAATTTCCTGCATCTAAATAATCCAATGAACTGCCATCGTTGGTGGTATCTGCTGTGGCTACATAGAGATTTCCTCCTCGTCGCACAACATCGCCAATTTTATAATCAACATCTGAATTCCATGTACCTACAAAATTCACTGCCTTGGATAATAGTGTCCAGTTTGCAGTGTCTTCTACTGGGCTTATACTGGCGTAATTGTTAGCGGCAGCTACATAGAGATATCCACCATGTCTAACTATGTCTCCGACAGCGTAGTAAACTGTGATGGTCCACGAGTTGTAAAAATTCTGTCCAGAAAATTCTGTGACAAAGTTAGCATTTGTTATATATGATGTTGCAACATGTCCTATAGTGCAACGTAATACGCTTCCACCGTACTTAACTAAATCGTTAGCACGATATCTTGTAGCTGCGGTCCATGCGCCAGCATAGGCTATACCTTCGTAATAGACCTGCCATAACTCGCCTGTGCTGTCATCTTGAGTATCATTGTTACCTATCTCTAATCCTAACGCTGTAGTTGACGATGTATGTCCTACTATGCAACGATAGACCACTCCGTTGTATCTTGCTATATCTCCGATGCCGTAGCGTGTGGCAGGAGCCCATGCTGATCGCCAATTGTCTGCAGAAAGATACACGGCCCAATTTGCTAAGCCGGCATCAAATGTGGCTGCTGAAGTATGGCTAGCAACGCATAGATATATCACTCCGCCATATAAAGCAAGATCGCCTGGATTATATAAAGTAGTGATAGCCCAAGCAGCTCTCCATGCGTAGCCGTCGGTCATTTTCAGCCAGGCAGGTGTTGGCGCTGTGTCGTTTTCGTTGGCTAGATATATTTGATCAGCGGAAAATGTTGCAGCGGTGTGTTGACGTTGGCAGATCCATGTAGATCCGCCGTATCTTATCACATCATCACGATTGTACACCGTGGTTGTACTCCACGAGTTTCTCCATGTATATCTAATTCTACTGATTCTAAATTCTGCCATAATTTATTCCGTTTTAACTTGAATGTCCGGTAGGATAGGTGTATCCCTGATTTATTCTTTGTGTTAGTCTTCCCTGATTGTCGATGTAGTACAACATGTTTCTGTTGTCCCAGCGATATTGAGTCCACACCAAATTATCATATTCCACTTCGTGATCTTGTGTGATGCCGTCAAAATAGTCAATCCCTGGTTCAAAATCTTCAAAGTTTTCATCTGGTGCGCCGGGAAGATTTAATTCGATGCTGTCTTTGTCCTTGAGTTGATCACTTCTTAAAAGAAACAGTTCTCCGTCTTGATTCCTGCGCAGGGCATACCAATACCTTGGTGAATCTCCTAGTGCTTCATCTGGGCTTTGACCTAAATAATATGGGCTTGGCATAATATATCCTTATGATATTTCAACATAGCTGATCACAACATCCACGCTGTCCTCGGTATCTGTTTCAATCCGAATTCCCGATGTTGCAGGTAAAATTAATTTTTCACCTTGTGTGATAATTTTGGCCGTAGTGTTAGGCGCTATGATAATACCTCTCACATAGGTAGCTTGCGTAGAGTTTTCGTCAACTACATACATGTTGACAACCACAGTGTCATAGTCAGTGACGTTGGCAATATTACAACCAATCACAGTGGCTCTAACTCCTTCTTGAATCTGTAACACATCTACCGGTGTAATACCTACTGATGTTGTGACTGCGTGTCTAAATAGGGTTGGCATTTTATTTTTATCCTAGTGCAATAGCAAATGATGCTGAAATGTCGTTGGCACCAACTTCTGAAACAGCTCCTGATGCACCTGCTGGAGATGCCCATGATATACCGTCCCATATTTCTAAAGCCTTTGAGTTTGTATTATATCTGGTCATACCCAACACTGCATATGCAGTTGGGCGCTCTGCGTCGTTGCCCCTAGGTGGAACAAAACCGTTGGTGCCTTGTATCTTGAAATATCCTGTGCCGCTCTGTGCTATTTGTGTAATTGCATTTGTAGACACATTTGTAATAACATTATCTACTATACGGAAATTGCCTAATATCACCCCACCCGCACCGTTTCCGTCAATGTAAAGATCCTGACCAGTAGTAGTAGTGATTTCGTTGTCACGGAACATCAGGTTTCCAACATCCAGCGTTGGAACATTTAATGCAGTTGTAAAAAACTCATTAACGTAAATAGCTCGCCATCTATATGTGGCGGATCCTAAATCGTAAGTGTTATCAGTTTCTGGTACTAGATCACTGCGAATGCTGGCGTTGATCACAATGTTGTCTGTGAGAGCATCACCAATGGTTATATTACCACCGATGACTATATTTCCAGTGGCATTAACATTGCCTGATACCACGAGATTTCCGGTGATGTTGGTATTGGCTATGATGTTAACTGTGCCTGAGCCGTTGGGATCAATTTCTATCGAGCTGTTGCTGACAGTGGTTGATATGATGTTGCCCTGCAATTGTAGATCGTCTATCTGCAGTCTTGAATGATAAACTGTGGCTTCGCCTGCTGCTGCTGCAAAATTTATGGTGCTGGAATCACTGGTGATTGTGTTACCAGTGAAGTGTAGGTTTCCGATATTTAATTGATTGTCTACGGTGATATTTGTAGACCGGGTGTGTCCGTTGACATCGAGGTCAACCGTAGGGGTCGCTGTGCGTATTCCGATTCGAGAATTCACAACATCTAGATAGAGTAAGTCTGTCTCGAATGCCAAATTTTCGCCTGCGCGAAGAAGATTTGACTTCAAGAGCTGACCGGAAATGCGACCGATAGCCATTAGCTCTCCAATTTACCCGGTGTTACACCGTTAACCAGATTCTCAGCTTGCGCTCTTTGCCGGTTTACCGCAGTCGAATCCTGCAAAAATGGTCTTTTCTGCAATTAAACTTATTTATCAATTTTGGCATTATCCCAGTATAGCACTGTATATAAATCCAAGATCTTCCATGAACTGTTGCGTGACAAGATCGCCGCCGCCGGTGGCTATCAAATACACTGAGCCATCATAACATTCGAGATATTGTTCAGTGACATTCCATCGAGTTTCGCCTAGTTCAGGACTTGCAGGTCGTTGTCCAGATGTACCTGCAGGGATCACAACACCGTTGTCTCCCATAAATCTTGTGTACCCGATCCCAGTACTGACAAAAGTTAGAGGTGTATTTAAAAGATTGGTAATATCGTTGTTCTGCCATTGTGTGGCTTCTATGCGTGTGATACCGGTAAACGGCAATAATCGCACGTCATCATTGCTCTGCGTGGCTGATATTTTATTAATTATTCCATCAAGAGTTAATTGATCACTGATTGTAGCGGACAACGGTACGATGCCGCTTCCGGGCCATGCACCAGTTGTGATATAAGTCCAATCGGGTGCATGAGATTGACTCCAACGTCTTGCAGTAGAATCACCTGCGTCGGCTCCCATAGCAAATGTAAGATCATCTCCAGGTATAATACTCTGTGTGAAATCAGTGTTTATGGTCACGGTGTCAAATGTTTGGTTATCACCAAAGGTCAGTGTGCCTTGATTTGAGAGATTGCCGCTGATATTAATATTTCCGCTGACTGCAAGATCCCCGGTGATGTTGGTATCGGCTCTTAACTCTACTGTGCCAGAGCCATTGGTGTCTAACACTATGTTGCTGTTAGATATACTAGATATAAGATTGCCATCTAGGATAAGATTGTCTGTGCCAAGTCTATCATGAAAGATGTCACCGCTGCCGTTGATATACACATCAATGCCGCCCACGCTGGTAGAAATAGTGTTAGGAGCATTAAAACGCAAATTACCCGGAGCAAGTTGAGTGACTGCTGTGAGATCATCGGTGTAAATGTTGTTGTTAACATCAAGAGTGTAAACAGGAGACGAGTCTCTTATACCAATCTGTTGATTGGTTACATTAAGATACAGTAGATCAGTTTCAAACGCAAGGTCAACACCGGCACGTAACAGATTATCTGTGAGTACCTGTCCACCTATGCGCCCCAATTGACTCATTGTTAGTTGGCGTATCCGTAGTATACAGTTACGTAGACTGGATTGCCGCCTCCTCCGGTGTTTGGTATTGCTGATGTAAATGAAAGGTAATATCCAGCAACTCGCACTTTACCTGTGCCTGTGGGTGTTCCGCCACTTTTTGTAAATACCGTTCCTACTGTGTTAGCACCTGCACCAGAAGTGGTGAAGTCCGTGGTTCCAACTGCGGTGATCACATAATCAGTACCGTTGTTGGCACTGCTCAATGCCGTGGCATTGATTTCAGCACCTGTTCCTGTGGCTGAAGGATTTTGAGATATACCAAAGTTAGTGGTAGAAATCTGCATGACGTTTTCTACCAATACCAACACATTGTCTGCACTGGCAGCATATGATGGTGCATAAGTAGTGTTTAACGGTCCAAAAATAGTACTGGTACCGTCTCCTGGACCTAGTGTTTGTTTGGTAATAGCAGCACCAAATGGGCTGGCCACTGTGACCCACGCTCCTCCTACATAAGCTTCTAGTGCAGGAATAGTTGTGTTATATCTAATAGTGCCGTTGGCATCTGTGGGCTGTCGTACACTGGTCAGCTGTGGACGTTGTGCTGTTGTGCCTTTGGGCAGCATCATGCCTCCGTTGGCGTTGACTACCACTCTGTTGCCCGGTCCATTACCGGCTGGGTAATAGATCAACGCACGATCGTTGATGCTGAACTGCGAAATATTTTTGGTCTTTAAGAATTTCATACTGCTAGAACACTCACAGTAACAGCCAACCTCGCAGCCGTTGAGGTACCAACCCATATAGCATCACCACTGGCTGTCACTATGCGTTCTTCTGAGAAAAACACAGTTTCGCCTGCAGGCACAACTAGGCTGTTAACCACAAGATTACCAGGTCCATAACTCAGTCCGCTGCGAACCACATAGATGTTAACTGTAACTGAATTAGTTGTTTCGTCTGCTGGATCCGGTGCTGCGGTGTTGCACAATGCTATGGTGGTCACAGCGTTTTCTCTACCTGTGACACCGCCTGCAATCGGAGCACCTGTGGTTGAACTGGTAAAAACTTTTACAGGAACTGTGACGCTGCTGGAATCTATCAGTGATAGTGTGCCTTCTGGATTTTCATAATTTCTTATCATAGTCGTCTCTTAAAATAGCATACTGAATACCAGTGCTTTGTTTTTACTTATCAGCTCGCCGTTCTGTCTAGCAGTTTCTGCGCTGTCATTGACAAAATATACACCCGAGGTGCCTGTGCCTGGCTCGGCTGCATATACTAGAACATTATTTGAAACATAACTAGGGACGGTGCCGATTTTTTCAAACTGTATGGCATAATTTGTATGTAGTTTGCCTGTTCCTTGAGTTCTGATAAAGATGTTTTCATTGGTTATTCCAGCACGACTGGTGATCTCATTGCGATCCAAGCCACCACCAATTTCTAAATCGCCGACCTCAAACCTATTTGCATAGAACTGTCCGACTAGAGCATTGTCTACTATTATTGAAACTGCGCTCTCACCAAAGGTGTTATAACTAGTAGTTGCTGTAAAATATGCCAGAGATCCAGCTTGGCCTGAAATGTTAGGTGTTATTTCTTTGTCTGCAATAACCACTCTGGTATCTTGACTCTGAGGTGCTACGATCTGAAATGTGGGATTATTTTGAATTGCATCATCAACAAATTTCTTGTTGGGAACATCATCATCATCTGTCACTAATGTTTCGTATCCAGATCCGCCTCGATCACCAACCTTAACTACTCCTGTTCCTGTGCCTATCAGTGTAAGGTCACCCGAATCTGTTGTAGAATTAGTTAGTATTTGTTTAAGGCGGAGACTGCTGCTATCAAAGTTAAACGGTCCCGGTGCTGAGCCATGTGCTAGAATCCAGGAGTCAGTGCTTTCATCATAGAGAAAGCTGGCGTTGTTCTGCGGTGATACTGTGGTGGTGTTGCCACGTTCAATTTCAATACCAGAATATCCTAGCGTGACACCCGGGCCAACTTCTCCAGTGTTCAGCGATATAATGTTGTCTTCAATGGCTAAGTTGGTGGCACTAACATTAACAGTATTACCTTCTACCACAAGATTACCAGTTACTCGTACCGAACCTCCACTCACAGCAGGGCCAGTGTCAAGTGTTATCTTGGCACCATCACCTGCTCGAATGTTGTAGTCACCACTGACTCTGAGAAACTGTCCCATTAAACTTCCTTGATTATGGTGTCGTTAAAGAAAGTATGCTGGTCGTAGAGTCGTTGGTTATTGTCCATTTGTATCTTGTGCCGTTATAATCTACAGCGATCTTGTTGGTCAACTTGGCTATTCTTATACCCTGGCCGTTGAATTCGCCCATGATGCTCATTTCATTTGCACCTAATGCACCGTCTGCCGCATTTACTAATTGGCAAACTCCTACATTGCCTGTGCCTGCGCCGCCTGGTAATACTGCTGTACCGTCTTTGGCATCGTTGACTAAAAATCTCTTCGATGAGCGTTGGCGTAAGATATAACCTACTGCAGATTCTGCATTTGATCCTACTTGGCAGTTTACTGTGATGTTAGTACCATCAGTTAATAAACCAAAAAATTTCTTGTTTAGTGGACGTCCCATTTTGTTTCTCCTTAATTTGACGTTCTAGGTCTACGCGGCGGGTACCGCATAATAAATTCTAGATACTTTATTTATCCGCGTTAGTATTGCGAAGGCCAGACAAAATTTTCTTGTGTTATTTTTTCTGCTTTACAAAAAACTGATGATTTTAGTGGTATTACGCCAGCTCTTTTTATCTCTTTTAGATTTTGAACGCATTGAGATCGATCAAGTATGCATAAATCATGTATGTTAAATCCATTTTTTTTAAATCCATGATCGTAAAATAAAGGATTGAAATTAAAATATCCATGATTAATTCTGCTTATCGGATTTGAGTGGAGAGAAAATCCTCCAACTTTTACCATTCGGCATACATTTTTAAATGCCTGAGATATGTTATAACAATGTTCCAGTGTCCCACCGTCTAGGATAAGATCAAAATATTCGTAATATTGTTGATCAATTTCGTGATTTAAGTCAACTATTATTTCGTTGCCTCTATGTTGCTTAACATCTAAAATATAAAGTTCGTAATTGTATTGTTGAAAAATAAAATAAGGATCGTAAATAAAAAAATTTGTGTCTCTTTTGTGTAATCTACGTATATCTGCATGATATGCGTCTTCGGGAATTTTTTCAATGAAACTATCGTCGTATATTGTTTGCAAAAAATCTTTATCAAGAAGCAAATCTGGATGTCCCAACGATAATACTTTTTTCTTTGATTTTGTATCATTCCGTGATATCACAGAATGAATGTTTTTAAAAAAATAATTTTCAATTCCCATAATTATCCTTTACTTAATAGAACCATTAGCTCTAGTTTTTCTACTGTAGATATTACTACGTTAATAGTGTCAATCTCTTGTTGTGCTTTTTCTAAGTAGCTGCGATTTTTGGTCTGTCTGTACATGACCATTATTTTACTGTGCGCAGTAACATGCAGATTTATTATTTTTTCAATGCGCTGTACATCATGGACAAACATAGGAAAGCGATGTCGCCATACACTAAACTGTTCACGAAGTTGTTTAAAATCCTTGTCTGATTCTACTTTCATCCTGCTATTTAAGTCAAACAAAAAGGCCCCGAAGAGCCTTTTTGAACTTTCACTACACGTATTACGGATTAAGCAAAACGTAGGTTAGCGGATGTTACAGCAACAGTCGCTAGGTAGTCACCTGCATTACCTAGAGAAGAAGCTGTGTTTGTCAACTCAACATAACCATAACGTGTCATGAATGACACGACTGGTTCGAAAGTTGCTGGGTCAAGAACAACTCCACTGCTCATCAATGGAATGTATGGGCAATAGAATGCTGCTGCATCAGACTCAGAACCACCTTTGTAACCGATAAGAACGTTGTCGTTCTCAGCATATGTGTTAACATACACTTTCATTGCGCTGT
>Ga0209443_1000126_pt1 | contig 48788 bp, 39 predicted proteins | sample LauGreBMM110DCMD_2_FD_187571 | JGI IMG/M metagenome (GOLD analysis project Ga0209443, IMG submission 187571) | Freshwater lake microbial communities from Lake Michigan, USA - Su13.BD.MM110.DCMD (SPAdes) (version 2) | ecosystem: Environmental > Aquatic > Freshwater > Lake | place: Lake Michigan... | reverse complement strand
AACCACCGAAACACTTGCAATTGGAGAGGAATCCGTTTATGGTTTCTTATTAGATGAAAATGATCCTATAAATGGGAATGAACTCCAATTCACAAACCAAAAACCCTATGTTATTTATGGTTACGCGGCCGTTCCTTCGGAAAAAACAGTAACATTTGAACCCGGCTCTAGAGTTCATTTTCATGCCGATTCCGGTCTAATTGTAGGAAATACTGCTTCAATAATTGTAAACGGAACGTTATCCTCAACTGACAAACTAGAGAATGAAGTGATTTTTGAAGGTGACCGATTAGAACCTGAGTTTTCTGATGTTTCAGGACAATGGGGGACCATTTGGCTTACCGATGGTAGCACAAATAATCATTTCAATCATTTGACAATTAAAAATGCAACTATTGGCTTACTGATTCAAAATAACGATAACACGACGGTACAAATAAAAAACACTCAAATTTACAACTGCTCTAATTATGGTATTTTAGCACAAACTGCCAAAATTAATGGAGAAAATATGGTGATTAATAATGCCGGAGAAGCCAGTTTGGCTTGTGCTTATGGGGGCGATTATAAATTTACCCATTGTACATTTAATAACAATTGGAATAGTTCTAGTCAAGTAGCTGTTTTGGTCAACAATTTTTATTTAGGAGCTATTCCCGAAGTGAAGGCTTTGACAGCTGCAACATTCAATAATTGTATTATTTATGGTTCGTATTCAAACGAAATGATTTTAAATAAAAAGACAGGCGCTGCATTCGAATACCAATTTAACAATTGTCTTATAAAGTTTGATACAACTTTAGATCAATACTTCAATAATACTGAATACCAATTTAATACAGATCCAAATCATTATAAAAACATCATTCTAAATAAAGACCCTAAATTCTTGAATGTTACCCAAAACCTATTTAATATTGACGATAGTTCTGCGGCTTTTGCAAAAGGAGATCCGAATCACCTAATACCCTTAGATATTATAGGTAATACTAGAACTTTACCTCCAGATTTAGGTGCTTATCAAAACATTTCGTTTCCAAAAAAATAATTATACTGTTAGTTATTGTATTTTTTGCTCTTACTAACTTTTTAAACTAAATTTGCAAAAACAAAATTAACTACTCTAACATAATGATTCATTTCTTTGAAAACCAAAGCAAAACGGTATACGTAGTACAAATGCAAAACCTACTTTCGGATCAAGACATTTCAAAACTCAACTGGCTGTTTGCCGATTCCCATAAAATAGAAAAATCCGTATTGACGGATTTTTTTGTTGGTCCTCGTGCCAGTATGGTTACCCCATGGAGCACAAATGCTGTGGAAATTACCCAAAATATGGGGGTTTCAGGAATCATTCGAATTGAAGAATTTCATAAAGCTACAGATGATTCTTGTGATTTTGATCCAATGCTTTCGCAAAAATATACGGAATTAAATCAGGACATTTTTACCATTAATATTAAACCCGAAGCGATTTTAGACATTGAAGATATTGGTGGGTACAACAAATCAGAAGGCTTATCTTTAAGTTCTGATGAAGTAGAATATTTAGATAATTTATCAATTAAATTAGGTAGAGAACTAACCGATTCTGAAATTTTTGCTTTCTCACAAGCCAATTCAGAGCATTGTCGTCACAAGATTTTCAACGGAACTTTTGTGATTAACGGAGTGGAAAAAGAAACGTCACTTTTCAAATTAATAAAGAAAACATCACAGGAAAATCCGAACGATATTGTTTCTGCTTACAAAGACAATGTGGCATTTGTAAAAGGACCACGTGTGCAACAATTCGCTCCAAAAACCGCCGATAAACCTGATTTTTATGAAATCAAAGAATTTGATTCGGTTATTTCCATAAAAGCAGAAACGCATAATTTCCCAACTACGGTAGAACCTTTCAACGGAGCTGCAACAGGTTCTGGAGGAGAAATTCGGGATCGTTTAGCAGGCGGACAAGGTTCATTACCAATGGCAGGAACTGCAGTTTATATGACTTCGTATTCTAGATTAGAAAAAAATAGAAAATGGGAAGATGCCGTTGCCGAACGAAAATGGTTGTATCAAACGCCGATGGATATTTTGATAAAAGCATCGAATGGAGCTTCTGATTTTGGAAATAAATTTGGACAACCCTTGATTACGGGTTCGATTCTGACTTTCGAACACGAAGAAAACAACCGCAAGTTGGGTTACGATAAAGTAATCATGCAAGCGGGCGGAATTGGTTACGGAAAATTAGATCAAGCCATAAAACATAAACCACAAGAAGGTGATAAAATCGTAATACTTGGTGGAGAAAATTATAGAATTGGAATGGGAGGAGCGGCTGTTTCTTCTGCCGATACTGGAGCGATGAGTTCTGGAATTGAGTTGAATGCGGTGCAACGTTCGAACCCTGAGATGCAAAAAAGGGCTGCCAATGCCATTCGTGGTTTGGTAGAAAGTGACCATAATCCAATTGTTTCGATTCACGATCACGGAGCTGGTGGACATTTAAATTGTCTTTCGGAATTGGTGGAAGAAACGGGTGGTTTGATAGATTTAGATAAATTACCCGTTGGAGATCCTACGCTTTCGGCAAAAGAAATTATTGGTAACGAATCTCAAGAACGAATGGGATTGGTTATTGGTATAAAAGACATTGCTATTTTACAACGAATTGCCGACAGAGAACGCGCTCCAATGTTCCAAGTGGGTGACGTAACTGGCGATCATCGTTTTACTTTTGAGTCAAAATCTACAGGTGCAAAACCGATGGATTATGCTTTGGAAGATTTCTTCGGAAGCTCTCCAAAAGTGGTAATGACCGATAAAACTATCGATAGAAAATATTCCGATTTAGAATATTCAAACCAAAATATTCCGACTTATTTGGAGCAAGTTTTACAATTAGAAGCTGTGGCTTGTAAAGATTGGCTGACCAATAAAGTGGACCGTTGCGTAGGTGGAAAAGTAGCCAAACAACAATGTGCAGGATCGTTGCAATTGCCATTGAACAATTGTGGAGTGGTTGCATTAGATTATTTAGGAAAAGAAGGAATTGCCACTTCCATTGGGCATTCGCCAATTGCTTCCTTAATTGATCCCGTAGCAGGAACAAGAACAGCCATCGCCGAATCCTTATCGAATATTGTTTGGGCACCAATAAAAGACGGGTTGAAAGGAATTTCATTATCTGCTAACTGGATGTGGGCTTGTAAAAACGAAGGCGAAGATGCTCGTTTATATTCTGCCGTTGAAGCGTGTTCGGATTTTGCTATCGAATTAGGAATTAATATTCCAACCGGGAAAGATTCACTTTCGATGAAACAAAAATATCCAAACGACGAAGTAATTGCGCCGGGAACGGTAATTATTTCAGCTGGTGGAAATTGCACTGATATTAAAAAAGTGGTAGAACCCGTTTTACAAAAAGAAGGTGGTTCTATTTATTATATCAATCTGTCACAAGATGAATTCAGATTAGGAGGTTCATCATTTTCTCAAATTTTGAATACAATTGGAAACGATGCGCCAACTATTAAAGATGCTACTTTTTTCAAAAAAGCATTTAATACCATTCAAGAATTAATTTTAGAAGACAACATTCTTGCTGGACATGACATAGGAAGTGGTGGATTGATAACGACTTTATTAGAAATGTGTTTTGCCGATGTGAATTTGGGTGCTAAAATTGATTTCTCTGTATTTGAAGAAAAAGATTTGGTTAAAATATTATTTTCTGAAAATATAGGTGTTGTTATTCAAGCTAAAGATAATTCTTCTTTTGAAAAGAAATTGAATACAAATGGAGTTGAATTCTTTAAATTAGGAGAAGTTACTCCAAATAATTCATTACAAATAACGCACAACTCACAACTTGCAACCTATACCATTTCTAAGTTGCGTGACGTTTGGTTTAAAACCTCTTTATTATTAGACCAAAAACAAGCTAAAAACGGAACTGCTCAAGCACGTTTCGACAATTATAAAAATCAAGCTTTAAACTATACTTTTCTAGCTCATTTTACAGGAAAAGCACCAGTTATTGATAATTCAAAACCTCGTCCGAAAGCAGCTATTATTCGGGAAAAAGGAAGCAATTCCGAGCGTGAAATGGCTAATGCTATGTACTTGGCAGGATTTGATGTAAAAGACGTTCACATGACCGATTTGATTTCGGGACGTGAGAACCTAGAAGATATTCAGTTTATTGGAGCAGTTGGTGGATTCTCAAATTCAGATGTTTTAGGTTCTGCCAAAGGTTGGGCCGGAGCATTTTTATACAACGAAAAAGCAAGAACTGCCTTAGACAATTTCTTTAAAAGAGAAGATACGTTGTCTGTCGGAATTTGTAATGGCTGTCAATTACTTATGGAATTAGAAAAAATTAATCCAGAACACGAAGTTCACGGAAAAATGCTGCATAATGACAGTCACAAACACGAAAGTATTTTTACATCGGTAACCATTCAAGAAAATAATTCGGTGATGCTTTCTACATTGGCTGGGAGCACTTTAGGCGTTTGGGTTTCGCACGGAGAAGGAAAATTTAACTTACCAGAACCAGAAGAAAACTACAACATTGTTGGTAAATATGCTTACGAAAGTTACCCAGCAAATCCGAATGGTTCGGATTATAATACGGCGATGATGAGTGATACAACAGGACGCCATTTGGTTATGATGCCACACATTGAGCGTTCTACTTTTCAATGGAACTGGGCGAATTATCCAAAAGACAGAAACGATGAAGTTTCGCCTTGGCATGAAGCTTTTGTGAATGCCCGATTGTGGATTGAAAAATTATAATTAGAAATATTTAATTCGTAAAAAAATCACTTCTTCTCTCCAGCTAATTGTTTTCTGCTTTTATAGGCTTTTAAATATTCCCCTTTGGGTTTTCCATCATCAAAAGAACTCCATTTCACAAAAGTTCTTACCCCACTTCTCGCCTCTTCGTTGGTTAAATTTTCGTATTCTATTCGGTAAATAGCCGAATACATTTCAGCCCGACCAGTTCCGTGATAACAGTGAATAAGTACAGGATAATTGACTTTATTGTCCATTATTTTCGTAAAAACAGCAATGTTTTTCTCATTAGGAACTTGTTCTGAAGGGTTGCTGAAATAATTTATACCTTTAATTTTCACAACTGCGTTTCTCTCTGCTTGCAATTCACTTGGTTTTTCGGGATTTAAAATCAAATCATTAGTGCCCGGCATACGTAAATCAATAATCGATTTGATATGGTATTTTTTGATATAACCAGCGATTTCATCTGGCGGAATTACACCGGATTTATAGACTTTCCCTTCGGTAATAGTTTCAAAATTATGATTGATATTCATATCATAAACGTAGATTCCTACAAGTATCGACAAAATCGCAAATATTGAAAAACTTATTATTTTTATATTTTTGGCCATATTGAACTATTTAAATTAATATTATTTGGCGTACAGTTTTTTGTCCACAACTCGATCCATATAATCTTGGATAAAAGCTTTGCAACACAATTCTATTTCATCCATCTCTGAATTTTTGTTTTTTATCAAATTATTTTTTAACGCTTTGTCATTTTTATCATAAAAACCAAGAGCATCATTTCCATCAAAAGTACAAATATAATTTCCTTTCATAAACTGGTAAATACTACCAGTGGAATTAATTACAAAAGGTTCACTCGTTTTTTTATCAAATAAACTTCTACCCCAACTTCTAAATGGTTTTTTGTATCCAATCATATCCAAAACCGTTGGGTAAATATCGATTTGTTGGGCTAAATCATCATCAATACCAACATATTTACTGTTGGATTTATAGATAATAATTGGAACCGCAAATCTATTTATTGGCTTTTGATATTCATCATAATAGATTTGATTACAGTGATCTGAAACCAAAACAAAAATAGTATTAGAAAACCAGGGTTATTTTTTGGCTTCAGTAAAAAACCGTTTTAAAGCAAAATCAGTATATTCAGCGCATTTATGAATTGGAACATTACCTTCCTTAAATCTATTTTTATATTTATCAGGAATAATATAAGGTTCATGCGAGGAAACGGTAAAAATAGTAGCAAAAAATGGGGCTTCCTTTTTGTCTAAAGTGTTTTTCATAAATTGAAAAAAGGGTTCGTCCCAAATTCCCCAAAACCCATCAAACTGCGAGTCGTCATTAAACTCGGTTCTTCCATAATAATGATCGATACCCAGAATATTAGCAAAACCTAAAAATCCCATAGAACCATTAGCCGCTCCATGAAAAAAGGAGGTGTCATATCCTTCCCCTTTAAGAGTGGAAACCAAAGATTCTATTTTTTGTTTTGGAAAAGGAGAAGATGTAAAAGCATCTTTAAACGAAGGTATTCCTGCTAATACAGAGGACATTCCGTGAATAGATTGACGACCATTTGCATACTCATTTGTATAAACCATACTATGCTGAGACAAGGAATCCAAAAAGGGAGCATGAGTTTTATAATTTGGAATGTTCGCTTTTTTATTAAGGGCTCCAATGTACTCTCGACCATAACTTTCCATAATAAAAACGACCACATTGGGTTTAGTTTCCGGATTATTATGGTATTGTTTTATGGGTTGGATTTTATCTAATATCAATTTATCATTGACTCCAGCATAATTCGTTTTTTGAAAACCATTGGTAAACAGTGTTCTAAAAATTGCAAAAGGAGTATTAAGCACAATATCAGAATGAACGATGTTTTTTACATGACGACTGGCGTCCAAAAGATTAATTGGTCGGGTAGATTTTTTGAAATCACCACCACGAATTCCTCCAATAGTAATCAAAATAACAAACAAAAATCCAACTGTTGAAAATCCAAAATAGTGAATTTTTTTGGGTGGAATAGAAACAATTACATCTACCTTTTTGTATAAATAAACCCAAAGAATTGAGCACAAGATAAATAAAGCTAAAACATGCCAATAATCGACCATAAAGCTTAATAACAAAACTTTTTTATTAGTTTCGTGTTTTATTACATTCAATGCTACAATTGTAGTTCTAGCAAAAGTATATTTATAATAAACAAAGTCAATAAAATTTGTACCATAGGCCAATGAATTAGTGGCGAAATAAAGATAAAAAAGATTTCTTTGGTATTTAATAGTGGTGTTTTTATAAAATGGCAATACCGAGAACAATATAAACAGTAAGTTTACATACAAAATTGCCGTGGTGTCAAAGGACATACCATAATAGCAAAGAGATAGAAAATCAGCAACCGAATCCACTCTGAGCAATTCCGTATTATAAAGATAAAATAGAATTCGGGCAATAGTATAAAAAACATAAGCTAAACCTAATCTGTAAAAAAGAACTTTATATTTATTCAAGCGCAAGTGTTTGTGCATTTTTATAATTATTTAATTAATGCAAAGATATTACAATTAATCATTTGAGTATTGTTAAATAAAAACCGAAATTAGTTGCCTCAATTAAAACATTAAATAATTAAAATTGGTCACCAATTATTAATTACTTAATTTGCAAAAATAAACTATATCATAAAATGACAGAAATCACCAGATTATTTGATTTCCCTTATTATCAGCTAGAGAAATTTAATTCTATTTCAGATGCATTTGTTACAAAGCAAAATGGAACTTGGATAAAAACTTCTACTCAAGAATATATTGCTAAAGCAAATGCCATTTCAAGGGCACTTCTTAGAATTGGCGTGCAAAAAAATGATAAAATAGCGGTTATTTCATCAAACAACAGAACCGAATGGAATATAACAGATATAGGAATATTGCAAACTGGCGCTCAAAATGTGCCGATATACCCAACGATTTCTGAAGATGATTACGAGTATATTCTAAATCATTCCGAAGCAATTTATTGTTTTATATCTGATATTGAAGTCTTCAAAAAAATTAATCTGATTCGAAATAAAGTTCCAAAACTAAAAGAAGTGTATTCATTTAATGAAATTGAAGGATGCTTAAATTGGACTGAATTATTAGAATTAGGAAAAGACACAAGCAACCAAGATGTTGTAGAAGACAGAAAAAATGGAGTTAAAACAGAAGATTTAGCAACCATAATTTATACTTCTGGAACTACAGGAAACCCAAAAGGAGTAATGCTTTCTCATCAAAATATTGTTTCAAATGTATTGGATAGTGCGCCAAGAATTCCTTTCACCGCTGGAAATAGTCGTGCCTTAAGTTTTCTTCCTATTTGTCATATTTTTGAAAGGATGATACTTTATTTATATCAATATTATGGAGTTTCGGTTTATTTCGGAGAATCAATTGAGAAAATTAGTGATAACATTAAAGAGGTAAAACCAACAGTAATGACAGCTGTACCAAGACTAATTGAGAAAGTATATGATAAAATTTTCGCAAAAGGATTAGAATTAAAAGGTGTTAAAAAAGTACTTTTCTTTTGGGCAATAAATTTAGGATTACGATTTGAACCTTATGGAAAAAATGGTTCTTGGTATGAATTTCAACTAAAAATAGCCAGAAAATTAATTTTTAGTAAATGGAAAGAAGGACTTGGTGGCAACTTAGATTTGATGGTTTCTGGCAGTGCTGCATTACAACCAAGATTGGCTCGAATATTTGTTGCAGCGGAAATTCCTGTGATGGAAGGCTATGGATTGACTGAAACTTCCCCAGTAATTACGGTAAATGATTTGAGAAATTTTGGGTTCAAAGTCGGTACCGTTGGAAAAGTAATCGATAATGTAACGGTTAAAATAGCGGAAGATGGTGAAATTCTTTGCAAAGGTCCGAACGTAATGATTGGATATTTTAAAGATGAAAAATTAACAAGTGAAGTAATTACAGATGGGTATTTCCATACAGGCGACATTGGTGTTTTTGATGAAGAAGGTTTTCTGAAAATTACAGATCGTAAAAAAGAAATGTTTAAAACATCAGGCGGAAAATATATTGCACCACAATTAATTGAAAACACAATGAAACAATCCCGTTTTATTGAGCAAATTATGGTTATTGGAGATGGTGAAAAGATGCCAGGTGCTTTAATTCAACCCAATTTTGATTTCGTAAAAGAATGGGCAAAAATTCATAAATTAGATATTGGAACTACAAACGAAGTAATTGTTTCAAATCCTAAAGTAATTGCACGAATCCAAGAAGATATAACCGTATTGAATGAAAAGTTCGGAAATTGGGAAAAAATCAAACGCTTTGAATTGACACCAGACTTATGGACAATTGACGGAGGTCACCTCACTCCTACCTTAAAATTAAAGCGAAAAATTGTATTTGAAAAATACAAAGATTTATATTCTAAAATTTATGGTTAATCCTAATTTTAAAACTCCTCAAAATTGAGGAGTTTTTTTTGTAATTAAAATTAACAATAAAATACTATGCGTGCATACTATTTTTTATTATATTTGAAATGAGATAAAAAGGTATGAAAGATAAAACTATAGATTATATACTTCGAGTAACTTGGCAAGCTATTTCCAGAATGTATAATGAAGAAGCTCAAAATTACGGTGCAACAATGGCAACGGGTTTTGCCTTGTTAAGTATGGAAAAAGATAAAGGTACCCCTTCAACATCTTTAGGTCCAAAAATGGGAATGGAAGCTACTAGTTTAACCAGAACATTAAAATCGATGGAGGAAAAAGGATTGATTAGTAGAAAAAAGAATCCTGAAGATGGTCGTGGTGTATTGATTTTCTTAACCGATTTTGGAAGAGACAAAAGAGAATTATCAAAAAATACCGTTTTGAAATTTAATGAAACCGTGAAACAACATATATCTGAAGAAAAGTTCCAACATTTTATTGAAGTTGCAGAAACTATAAATGAGTTAATCCAAGAAAAAAATATTTTTAATAGCAAGGAGAGTTTGATTCTCCAAAAAAAAAATAAATAATGAAACGCACCATAAAAAAAGTTGCAGTAATTGGTTCTGGAATTATGGGATCAGGAATTGCCTGTCATTTTGCTAATATTGGGGTTGAAGTTTTGCTTTTGGATATTATTCCAAGAGAACTTACCGATGCAGAAGCAAAGAAAGGATTAACATTAGAAAGCAAAATCGTTCGGAACCGTTTGGTAAATGAGCACTTAGCCAACTCTTTGAAATCCAAACCTTCTCCAATATATAATCAAAAATTTGCAAGTAGAATTACCACTGGAAATACTACCGATGATATGGCTAAAATTGCCAATGTCGATTGGATTATTGAAGTAGTTGTGGAACGTTTGGATATTAAAAAAATGGTTTTTGAACAAATTGAAAAATTCAGGAAACCAGGTACTTTAGTAACTTCAAACACTTCTGGAATTCCGATTCATTTTATGAGCGAAGGACGATCTGAAGATTTTCAGAAACACTTTTGTGGAACTCACTTTTTTAATCCCACACGTTACTTAAAATTATTTGAAATTATTCCAGGACCACAAACTTCAACTGAAGTATTGGATTTCTTGACCATTTATGGAGAAAAATTCTTGGGAAAAACTTCGGTCGTTGCCAAAGATACTCCGGCATTTATTGGAAATAGAATTGGAATCTTCGGAATTCAAAGTTTATTTCATTTGGTAATGGAATTAGGATTAACAATTGAAGAAGTCGATAAATTAACAGGACCAGTTATTGGCAGACCAAAATCAGCCACTTTCAGAACCGTTGATGTCGTTGGTTTGGATACTTTGGTTCACGTTGCCAATGGAATTTATGAAAATTGCCCTAACGACGAACAACATGAATTATTCAAATTGCCGGATTTCATCACAAAAATGATGGAAAATAATTGGCTTGGAAGCAAAACAGGACAAGGTTTTTTCAAAAAAATCCCCTCCCCAGCCCTCCCCAAAGGAGAGGGAGTAAAATTTGATATTCTGTCATTGGATTTAACTACTTTGGAATATCGTGCTGCCAAAAAAGCGTCATTTGCAACATTAGAATTAACAAAAACTATTGACAAACCGATTGATCGTTTCAAAGTTTTGGTAAAAGGAAAAGACAAAGCGGGTGAATTCTACAGAAAGAGTTTTGCTGCCATGTTTGCTTATGTTTCCAATAGAATTCCTGAAATATCGAATGAATTATACAAAATTGACGATGCTATGAAGGCGGGTTTCGGTTGGGAAAATGGGCCTTTCGAAATTTGGGATGCCATTGGCGTTGCAAAAGGAATCGAAATCATGAAAGCCGAAGGTTTAGAACCAAATGCTTGGGTTAATGAAATGCTGGCTTCTGGAAATTCTAATTTTTATACTACAAAAAAAGGAGCAACTTATTTCTACAACATTTCAAATAAAACGCAATCTAAAGTTCCTGGACAAGATGCCTTTATCATCCTGAACAACATTCGCGAAAGCAAAAAAATATGGAGCAATAGCGATGCAATTATTCAAGATTTGGGTGATGGAATTTTGAATTTAGAATTCCAATCGAAAATGAATACCATTGGTGGCGACGTTTTGCAAGCTATCAACAAAGCAATTGATTTATCTGAAAAAGAATATCAAGGTTTGGTTATTGGAAACCAAGGAGCCAATTTTTCTGTTGGAGCAAATATCGGAATGATATTTATGATGGCAGTCGAACAAGAATATGACGAATTGAATATGGCTATCAAAATGTTTCAAGATACCATGATGCGCGTGCGATATTCGGGACTCCCAGTAATTGTTGCGCCTCACGGAATGACTTTGGGTGGCGGTTGCGAAATGAGTATGCACGCCGATAAAGTGGTTGCTGCTGCAGAAACGTATATTGGTTTGGTTGAATTTGGTGTTGGTGTAATTCCAGGAGGTGGGGGATCGAAAGAAATGGCTTTGAGAGCTTCGGATTTATTTCGTAAAAACGATGTCGAACTGAATGTTTTACAAGAATATTTCTTGACCGTAGCAATGGCCAAAGTTTCTACATCAGCTTATGAAGCCTTTGATTTAGGAGTTTTACAACATGGCAAAGATATTGTGGTAGTCAACAAAGACCGCCAAATTGCTGAAGCTAAAAAACACGCTTTGCTAATGGCAGAAGCTGGTTATACCCAACCAATTCGCAGAAATGACGTAAAAGTTTTAGGAAAACAAGCTTTGGGAATGTTCTTAGTGGGAACAGACCAAATGGAAGCAGGAAAATACATCTCCGAACACGATAAAAAAATTGCTAATAAACTAGCTTATGTAATGGCTGGTGGTGATTTATCCGAACCGACATTGGTATCCGAACAATATTTATTAGATATTGAAAGAGAAGCTTTTTTATCGCTTTGCACGGAAAGAAAAACATTGGAAAGAATTCAGTTTATGTTAACCAAAGGGAAACCGTTGAGAAACTAGCCCCCTAACTCCCATAGGGGGAATGCTCAAAATTGTGAATACCAATTTTGGAATTTAAAAGTTCTTTAAATAATTGAAATATCAATATATCACATTCTATAATAAAAATGTGATTCTAAAACCCTATTTACCCCTAATAGGAATTCCCCCTTCGGGGGTTAGGGGGCTTATTTATGAAAACAGCCTATATCGTAAAAGCATACCGAACCGCCGTAGGAAAAGCACCAAAAGGCGTATTTAGATTCAAACGTCCTGATGAACTCGCTTCCGAAACCATTCAATATATGATGAATGAATTGCCCGATTTCGACAAAAAACAAATTGATGATGTGATGGTTGGAAACGCCATGCCAGAAGCCGAACAAGGACTCAACGTTGGTCGCTTAATTTCCCTGATGGGATTGAAAATCGAAGACGTTCCTGGTGTAACCGTAAATAGATATTGCGCTTCAGGATTAGAAACAATAGGAATGGCTACAGCCAAAATCCAGACAGGAATGGCAGATTGTATTATTGCTGGTGGAGCAGAAAGTATGAGTTTTATTCCAATGGGAGGTTACAAACCAACACCAGATTATGCTGTTGCAAAAGCTGGAAATGAAGATTATTATTGGGGAATGGGTTTGACTGCAGAAGCGGTTGCCAAACAATACAATATATCGAGAATTGACCAAGATGAGTTTGCTTATAATTCACATCTAAAGGCTTTGAAAGCGCAATCGGAAGGGAAATTCAACAAACAAATTGTTCCAATAACTGTAGAGCAAACTTTCATTAATGAAAATGGTAAAAAAGAAACCAAATCATATATAGTCAATAAAGATGAAGGTCCAAGAGTAGGAACATCGACAGAAGCGTTGGCGGGATTACGACCAGTTTTTGCAGCTGATGGAAGTGTAACTGCCGGAAATTCTTCGCAAATGAGTGATGGAGCCGCTTTCGTTTTAATAATGAGCGAAGAAATGGTCAAAGAATTGAACCTTACTCCTATTGCCCGTTTGGTAAATTTTGCATCTGCGGGAGTTGAACCCAGAATTATGGGAATTGGACCAGTAAAAGCGATTCCAAAAGCATTAAAACAAGCAGGATTACAATTAAAAGATATTGATTTAATAGAATTGAACGAAGCTTTTGCCTCCCAATCCTTAGCTGTAATTCGAGAATTGGGATTAAATCCTGACATCGTAAATGTAAATGGTGGCGCGATTGCTATGGGACATCCGCTGGGTTGTACAGGTGCAAAATTGTCTGTTCAACTATTCGACGAAATGAAACTCAGAGGAAATAAATACGGAATTGTAAGTATGTGCGTGGGAACTGGACAGGGAAGCGCGGGGATTTATGAATTACTATAATTTATTTTAAATGATGAATTTTAAATTTTAAATTTGATGAAAGAGAATATTATTGTTACGAAAACTTTTGATTTTGCATTATCAGTAGTGAATCTTTTTGTTCAACTTAAAAAAGAAAATGAATTCATTATTTCTAAACAAATATTAAGATCAACTACAAGTATTGGAGCAAATGTCGAAGAAGCAATTGCAGCACAATCCAGAAAAGATTTTATTCATAAGATGTCAATTGCATCTAAAGAAGCTAGAGAAACAAAATATTGGTTGCGATTATTAGAAAAATCAAACCTAACATCAATTTCAATGACTAATTATCTAATTGAAATCGAACATATTTTAAACATAATTACCAAAATAATAAAAACTTCTCAGGAAGCCCAGTCCAAAATAATTTAAAATTTATAATTTAAAATTCAAAATAATGGATATTAAAACAAGAGGCGGACAATTTATCGTAAAAGAGACAAAATGTGAAGATATTTTCACACCAGAAGATTTCAATGAAGAGCAAATCATGATGCGAGATTCGGTGAAAGAGTTTGTGGATAAAGAAATTTGGCCCAACAAAAGCCGATTTGAAAATAAAGATTACGCTCTAACCGAAGAATTGATGAAGAAAGCTGGTGATTTAGGTTTCCTAAGTGTATCAGTTCCTGAATCTTATGGTGGAATGGGTATGGGATTTATAAATACGGTTTTGGTTTGCGATTATATTTCGGGTGCAACGGGTTCCTTTTCAACGGCTTTTGGTGCGCATACTGGAATTGGAACAATGCCAATTACTTTATACGGAACAGAGGAGCAAAAACAAAAATATGTACCGAAACTAGCTTCTGGCGAATGGTTTGGGGCTTATTGCTTAACAGAACCAGGTGCTGGATCTGATGCAAATTCGGGAAAAACAAAAGCGGTTTTATCAGAAGATGGAACACATTATAAAATCACCGGAGGAAAAATGTGGATTTCTAATGCAGGATTTTGTTCCTTATTCATTGTTTTTGCACGTATTGGTGACGATAAAAATATTACTGGTTTCATTGTAGAAAATGATTCTAATAATGGAATTTCAATGGGTGAAGAAGAACACAAATTAGGAATTCGTGCTTCTTCAACACGTCAGGTTTTCTTTAATGATACTGTTGTGCGCATTGAAAACATGCTTTCGGAAAGAGGAAATGGTTTCAAAATTGCTATGAATGCGTTGAATGTGGGAAGAATAAAATTGGCTGCAGCCTGCTTAGATGCACAAAGAAGAGTTACTTCTGGAGCTATAAAATATGCCAATGAAAGAATTCAATTTAATACACCAATTGCACAATTTGGAGCTATTCGCTATAAATTAGCCGAAATGGCAACTTCTTGTTATGCAGGAGAAAGCGCTACATATAGAGCTTCAAAAGATATCGAAGACCGAATTCAAGCTCGAGAAGCAGAAGGAACATCACATCAAGAAGCAGAATTAAAAGGAGTGGAAGAATATGCTATTGAATGTTCGATTCTAAAAGTAGCTGTTTCTGAAGATGTTCAAAATTGTGCCGATGAAGGAATACAGATTTTTGGTGGAATGGGCTTTTCAGAGGACACACCAATGGAAAGTGCCTGGCGTGATGCTCGAATTGCTCGAATTTATGAAGGTACGAATGAAATCAACAGAATGCTTTCGGTTGGAATGTTGATTAAAAAAGCAATGAAAGGACACGTAGATTTATTAGGGCCTGCTTCTAAAGTTCAAGAAGAATTGATGGGAATTCCATCGTTTGAAACTCCTGATTATTCCGAATTATTTGCCGAAGAAAAAGAAATGATTAGTAAGTTAAAAAAAGCATTCTTAATGGTAGCAGGCGGTGCAGTTCAAAAATACGGCCCTGATTTAGATGCACACCAACAATTATTGATGGCCGCAGCTGACATTTTGATCGAAATTTATATGGCGGAAAGCACCTTATTAAGAACAGAAAAATTAGCCAAAAAAGAAGGTGAACAAAAAGTAAAAGAACAAATTGCAATGGCAAAATTGTATTTATACAAATCTGTTGATGTAGTTACACAAAAAGGAAAAGAAAGTGTAATTTCTTTTGCCGAAGGCGATGAACAACGCATGATGTTGATGGGATTGAGACGTTTTACAAAATATACCAATATGCCAAACATCATTGGATTAAGAGAAATGATTACCACAAAATTAGTGGAGAAAAATGAATATTGTTTCTAAAACATAAAGATAGTTATTGGTTTTTTTGGTTAAAAAGTCACTTTGCATTCATTTGCAAAAGTGACTTTTTTTTATAAAAAAAATTAATATAACATTAAGTTATTTAAACTCGATTTATAAGGATTTATACCTAATTTTAATAAAAAATTAAATTTCTAATTATGAAAAAAATAATCGTCTCAATCGCAATAATTATTGCTGCAATAATTGGATGTAAAACCAATTCTTCAAATGGTGTTTCAAATAAATTAAACGTAACTTTTGAACCTAAAAGCAATAGTAATGTTTCTGGCTCTGGGGTTTTTACAGAAAAAAAAGGTCAGGTTACTTTTACAGCCAATTTCAAAGGTTTAAAACCTGGAATCCACGCAATTCACATTCACGAAAAATCGGATTGTACTGCTGCTGACGGAAGTTCAGCGGGAGGACACTGGAATCCAACATTCAAAAAACACGGAAAATTGGGTGAAGGAGAAGCCCACAAAGGAGATATTGGGAATTTTACAACCGATGAATTTGGTGTCGGAACAATCACTATCACAACTTCAGTATGGTGCATTGGTTGCGGCGATGCTACCAAAGATATTGTTGGAAAAGGTTTAATTGTACATCAAGGACTTGATGATTACCTGACGCAACCTACTGGAAATTCAGGAGCTAGAGTTGCGTGTTCAGCAATATTAAGATAAAATAATTTTACTATAAATAGCCTTGATAATGCTTGAAAATATATAAATTTGCTACACTAATTTGAAGCAATGATAAACCCATCAGCAACCGGCTGGATTGATAAATTTTTTTTAGATCAAAAATCTTTAACAAATTCTGTTATTGAGAATCCTGACTTTTTTTATTCAAAAGTTAGAGATACAGGTTTCATTTATGGCTATATAATTTCATTTCAAACGCCTATATTTGTTGACAATAAAGGATGGACAGAAGATGAAATTACCAAAATTGCCTTATTGAATACTTTGTTTGGCGTTTATAAAATTACAACTCTTGAAACCAATCCTGAGAAATACATTTCTAAAGTTTTAGCTTTTTATAATGAGATGCATCCGCAAGGATTTAACTTGTTTAAGAAAATTTTACCGAGCAATTCCAACTCGTTAAATTTAGAAAAAATCATTGATACTCGTATTCAAACCAATATCGATATTATCAACAAACAGTTTTCTCACGTATTGACCAATGCGTTACTTTTTGTAGATGTTTTGGCGTTTCAACATTATTTAACGCACGATTCTATTCCTGAAAAATATTTAAAAAAGATTGAAGAAACCATTATTAGTTTGGTTTCATTGGCGTTAAAAACGAAATCCAATAAGACTAAATATGACGATTTACTGATAAAATTATTTGAAGCATCGGTTCGTTATAGTAAGTTTTCAAATGTTAGTATTCAAAATTTAGAAGAATTGAAATTGGATTATTTTACTTCAGATTTAGAAAAATACTATTTGATAGATTTGGCAGGAATGGCTTTATGGAGCGATGGAATTGTTGAGAAAAACGAAGCTTATTTTCTACATAAATTAGCCGAATTTATGACTATTTCTGATGATTTTGTAATCGAAAGTATCGAAAAAACAAATGGGTTTATTTTAAAACACAAGAAAAAGATCCCTTATTTTAATTATTCCAATCCTGTAAAACATTTTTTTGATCACACCACTCAAACCGTAATAAAGCTAGTTATTCGAAACAAAAACAGACTATTAAAGGAAATCATTCAAAGTAAGGAATTGATGCTTTTGTTGGCTTATTCCACCCGAAGAGATTTGACCGAAAAAGAAAAGAAAAAAGTCAAAAAACAACTATTGGATATTTGCAAAACTGTTCCTTCATTGGCAATATTTTTACTTCCTGGTGGCAGTTTATTACTTCCTATTTTTATCAAATTCATACCAACATTGTTACCGTCCACATTTAATGAAAATCTTGAAAGCGAAGATTAATTTTTATTTATTACCGCTGTAAAAAAAACTGCCCGAAAACAGTTTTAATTTTTTTTAATATTATTTGTTCCTCTAAAATTTCAGTTGATATACATCATCTAAATCTACATCAGAAATTATATTAACATCCAAATCAGTTACAAAGCCTGAATTTAATCCGTAAGCCCAACCATGAAGTGTTAAATCTTGCCCGTTTTTCCAAGCAGATTGCACTATAGAGGTTTTAGCCAAGTCAAATACCTGCTCCTTTACATTAATTTCTACGAAACTATTAAACCGATCTGTTTCGTTTTCTATAGAGTCCAAATAGGTTTGATGCAGCCGATAGACGTCTTTTATATGACGAATCCAATTATCAATTATTCCTATCGAATTATTATTCATAGCGGCCTGTACTCCTCCACAACCATAGTGTCCACAAACAATAACATGTTTTACTTTTAAAACATTGACTGCGTAATCTAAAACACTTAACATATTCATATCGCTGTGAACTACCATATTGGCAATATTTCGATGCACGAAAACATCCCCGGGTTTAGCTCCAACAATTTCATTGGCAGGAACTCTACTATCAGAACAACCGATCCATAATAAGGGTGGCGTTTGTTTGATTGCTAAATCTTCAAAATAATTAGGATCTAGGGCTAAAGATGATTCTACCCATTTCTTATTATTTTCTAAAATCTTTTTGTAAAAATCACTCATTTTTTTATTACTTTTTTTTGAAATCAATTGAGAAATGGAATGAAAATAGCAAATTTATTATACTTAAACTTAACTTTTTAAAAACTCCTTTTAAAAGCAATAAATTTAATCATTTTTTTTTCACTTAATCCGTTTCTATCATGACTAATTTAAATACAAAAAAAGTACAAACTATAATAATAATTTAAATTGATTGTTTTTATATTTGCATCACAAAATACTATACAATGACAATTACTCAACTGCAATATGTTTTGGCTGTAGCCGAACACAAAAATTTTACCCTTGCTGCTGAAAAATGTTTCGTTACCCAACCTACATTAAGTATGCAAATTCAAAAAATTGAGGAGGAACTTAACGTTTTAATATTCGACAGGAGTAAAAAACCAATTCAGCTCACCGATATTGGACAAAAAATTGTAAATCAAGCTAAAAACATAGTTAACGAAGCAGGGAAAATAAAGGATATTGTTGAATATCAAAAAGGATTTATTGGGGGCGAATTCCGTTTGGGAATAATTCCTACCATTACGCCTACACTTTTACCCATGTTTTTGAATAATTTCATTAAAAAATATCCGAAAGTAAAACTCATCGTCGAAGAATTAAATACCGATGAAATTATTATTCGTTTAAAGAATGGTCATCTTGATGCAGCCATTGCCGCAACACCGCTAGAAGATGAAAAAATAAAAGAAATTGTTCTTTATTACGAACCATTCGTCGCTTATATTCCTTCGGATCATATCGCTTCACAGAAAAAGGAAATTGAAATTTCCGACTTAAATCTTGATGATATTTTGTTGCTACAGGATGGACATTGTTTTCGGGATAGTATTTTAAATTTATGTAAAAACCAAGAGATTGCCACCAGGAATACATTCCAATTGGAAAGTGGTAGTTTTGAAACATTAATAAAATTGGCCGACGAAGGATTAGGAACAACACTTCTACCCTATTTACATACCTTAGATTTGAAGGAAAAAGACAAATTAAAATTAAGACATTTTAAAGAACCTAAACCTGCTCGGGAGGTGAGTCTAATTTACCCAAAAAGCGAATTAAAAATTCATATAATTGATGCGCTACGAAACACCATTGCAGGAGTGGTAAAGGGTGCTATTACTTTTTATAATGTTCAAATCATTAGTCCGATTCAAAAGAAATAATCAATAGCAGTAAAATTTTACTTGCTAATGATTTGAAAATTTTAGTTTTTTTTATTAATTCTGTATTTGTTTTTCAGGACTAGACAACATTTTTTTTTACAAAACTTCTTTCAAACTTTCTTTTCTTAAAATTTTACCCGTGATTGTTTGTTTAAATTTAGAAATAAAGACAATTTCTTTAGGTTTTTCGTATTTTTTTAAAACGCTAAAAACAGTTTCTTCTAGCTCAATAGGCTCACCTTCAACATAAAGAACAACTTTTTCACCTAAATTATCATCAGCTAGTCCTGACACAAAATACCTTCTAGGAATTAATGTAGATAATTTTTCTTCTATTTGCTCTGGCATCAATTTAATTCCGCCACTATTTATTACATTATCATATCTTCCCTCCCACTTAAATTGTGTGTCCGAAATTAACTCCACAATATCATTAGTAACAATTTCCTTACTACTAATCCTTTTGGCTTTAATGATTAAACATTCTCTCTCATCTACAGAAACTTTTACATTAGGCAAAACAGTGAATACCTCCTCACCTATCCTCTTTGCGGCGATGTGAGTAATGGTCTCAGTCATTCCATAAGTTTCATAAATCTCAATCGGTATTTTTACTAATTCTTGCTCTAGTGCTTTATGCACTTTTACACCACCAATAATTAATTTCTTAATCTTTTTTTCTCTTAGTTTTTTTAATGAATTTTTTGCTTGAAGAGGAATCATAGCACAAAAATCAAAATTTTCATCAATATTTTTTAACGGATTTGAGTTTGGTTCTACAAATTTCATATCCAATCCTAAAATAAAAGAACGAACAAACATCATTTTGCCAGCCACATAATTCGTTGGTAAGCAATGAAGCATCGTATTTCCGGGTTGTAAACCAAAAAAGTCCCCTGTTGCCAAAGCGGAATCCAGCATCGCCTGTTTTTCAATTTTAATAATCTTAGGCGTTCCCGTAGATCCTGAAGTGGGTAGCTCTATATAGGATTTTTCATCAAACCAATCTAACAAAAAATTACCTATATGTTTTTCAAAAGGTTCCCCTTCTTTAATAAAACAATAAGCCACATAAAACATTTCTTCAAGATTAATATGATGCCCATTCAATTTGAAACGATTGTGTATGTTTTTGTATGTTAAACTACTCATTATAATGTGTTTATATTTAAATTAGTTGTAGGTGTCTGACGCATCAATTTTACCGGCAAGTTTTCTTGACCAATTCGTCCAATTATATTTTTTTGCAAATATAAATAAGATAATCGGATAGACAATTAGAATCGAAACTATCATTTCATTTAATATATCATTCGGATTTTCAATTCCAGAATATTTAAAAATTGCATCTGTTTGTATCGCAGAAAAATCAGAGGTAATTAATAATGCCGCCATCAAATTGTTTCCCACATGAAAACCTAATGCTAGTTCGAGACTTTCATCCATCAATGTCATAATACCCAACAAAAAACCAGTTCCTATGTAAAAAGCCATAACCCCAAAACCCATTTTGTAAACTTCAGGATTGGCACTGTGGAATAATCCAAATACCACTGAAGTAAAAAGCAATGGAAACCATCTATTCTTGACAGCAATGCCAATTTGCTGCATCAAAAAACCTCTGAATAGATATTCTTCAAAACCTATTTGAAAAGGAAACATCGCGATGCTAATTATAAATAATATCGTAAATCGCAGCGGATTAAAATTCCAAATTATCTGAGAATTATCAAAAGAATAGGAAACGGCAAAACCTACAATGGTCAAGAAGACAATCAACCCAAAAGAAAAAAAGATTCTTTTATAATCAACTTTACTTCTTGAAGTGGTAAGGGAAAGAATGCTTCTTTTGTGTAAAAAACAAACCAAGAAAAACAATAATGCCAACAAGAAAATAAAAGGGGATAAATTAATTATCAATGATTTAATTCCATGTATATCACCCATTTTTTTATAAACTTCATCCATTTGCTCATTTGACATAAGGAAAAACATAATAAAATTGGCAATAAATATTCCTGTTGTAAGCAAGGTGGTTATCAATACCCGCCACCAAGTATTATCCCCTTTATAGGCCTGATTTATAAACATAGTTTAGAATTTATTTGGCTTGCTTTTTTTTAAACCATTTGTTGATTCGAATATAACCTATTTTTCCGTTTTTATCCCTTACTTTGCAAAAAATTTAAATCACAGTTTATGCTTCAAATTTATCATAATTCGCGTTGTACAAAATTAAGGGAATGCCTGGCTTTTCTTGAAAAAACGGGACAAGAATATGAAGTTGTAAAGTATCTTGAAGCTATTCCATCTTTTTCGGAATTGGAAGCAATTATAAAAAAACTAAGAATTAAACCCATTGAATTAATACGCCAAAAAGAAAAAATATGGACAGAAAATTTCAAGGGAAAAATATTGTCTGATAGAGAAATCATTCAAGCCATGATTTCATATCCAATTCTTATTGAAAGGCCCATCGTGATAAACAGAGACAAAGCTTTAATTGCCCGACCTATTGAAAAAATTGTTATGATTCTATAACAGTTTGGTATTTCCCTCAAAAATTACTATTTAGGCCTTAAACCAAATTGCACTTAATTGGTCTTACAGTCTGTAAAACAATATTACTAAATGAAAAAAATAAAATTCGCTCTTACATTTATTTTTTTGTGCACTTCATTCTTAAATTTTTCCCAAACAAGAATACCTGGAAAAAAAATAAAAATTACTGGAAAAGTGTTAGAAAAAGTGAGCCGTCAACCACTTGAATACGCTACCATAACTTTCGTAAACCCGAAGAACCTAAAAATGGTTACAGGAGGAATTACAAATGAAAAAGGTGAGTTTGATATTATTGTAAGTGCAGCAATATATGATATCACAATAGAATTTATCTCTTTTAAACCGACAATAATTAAAAAGCAAAATCTTCAAGAAAATACTAATTTAGGCCAAATAAATTTAGATGAAGACACCTCGCAATTGAACGAAGTAGTTGTTCGGGCTGAAAAGTCAACGGTAGAAATGCGATTAGACAAAAAAATATTCAATGTTGGTCAGGACATGATGGTGAAAGGCGGAAATGCCAGTGATGTTTTAGTCAATGTACCTTCGGTAACTTTAGATTCTGATGGCAATGTAAGTCTGCGTGGTAACGAAAATGTTAAGATTTTAATAGATGGGAAGCCGTCCAATAGCATCAATGTTGCCAATGCTTTAAAAACAATCCCTGCCGACGCATTAGACAAAATAGAAGTTATTACAAATCCATCCGCAAGATATGATGCTGAAGGTGGTGCAGGCATCCTCAATATTATTCTCAAAAAAGGTAAAATTAAGGGTTTAAATGGAACTGCTACCTCTACGTTAGGAATTCCCCAAAATTATGGGCTATCAACAAATATCAATTTCAAAAGTAAAAATTTTAACCTTTTTTCTACACTTGGGTATAATGATAGTAAATCTGTTGTAGAATCTCTGACTAATTCTGATTATTTAAATTCAGATGGCTCTATTAAAAATACAATTAATGAAATAGATCGCCGGGAACGTGCTAGAAAAGGATACAATTATATTTTTGGGGTGGATTGGTATTTAAGTAAAACCCTTACATGGACTAATGCTTTATCCTATATAAAAAGTGATGGTTATAGTCCAGATAATGCAACTTTTTATAATTATGAAAATGAGACTTATTTTGTTAGAAATAGACTCAATAAAAGACTTAACAAAATTAATGAGGTAGAATATTCAACAAATTTCACTAGAAAATTTAATAAAGAGGGGCACAAACTTACAGCAGACTTTAAATTTTTTAAAAATTCAGATAATGATTCCTCTACTATTGATGACTATATAATTGGGCAAGAATCGAACATTTCAAGAGAGATTACAAAAAATTATCAAACACAAATTAAAAAATTATTTCAAGCAGATTATGTTTTGCCTATTGGTAAAAAAAGTCAATTTGAAGTCGGTTATAAAGGAGATTTCAGTCAACTCATAACCGATTATAGTGTTGGGACATTTGAGGAATCTGGAAATATTAAACCCAATGCGAACCTAACAAATAAGTTAGAATACAATGAAAAAATAAATGCAGCTTACTTCCAATTTGAATCAAAAATCAATACGTTTTCCTATTTGTTAGGAATAAGATATGAAGATTCTAACATAGATATCAACTTATTAACTACTAATGAATTTAATAAAAAAAAATATCACAATTTTTTCCCAAGTGCTTTTTTAACTTACCAATTATCTGATAAAACTTCATTTTCAATCAATTATAGCCGAAGGGTAACTAGACCTCGATCGCGATTTATCAATCCATTTGCCAGTTATTCAAGTAACGTAAATTTATTTCAAGGAAATCCTCAGATAAATCCATCTTTTACAGATGCAGTAGATTTTGGCTATATGACGAAATTGAATAAAATCACTTTCACCTCCTCTGTTTACTTCAATAAAACCAAAGATTATTTTCAATTTATAAAAAGACCTAACGGTGAGATTGTTACTTCAATTGTAAACGGAGATACAATAGAAATTCCAGTGATTATTCTAACTCCTATCAATTTATCAGATGAAAGGCGCTTTGGATTCGAATTCAACACAAATTATTCACCCTACAAATGGTGGCGATTAAACTGGAATTTTAACTTTTATGAAAGCAAAATAAGAGGTGATTATTCGTATCCCTTAACTAAAGATAATGAAATTGTAAATGAAAATTTTAACAGAGACGCTTTGGGTTGGTTTTCTAGAATATCCTCAAAAATGACATTGCCATTCAAAATAGAATGGCAAACTAATGCCATGTATAAGGCTCCTCAAAACACTGCGCAAGGAAAAAGCATTGGCATATTTACCGCTAATATGGCTTTTAGCAAAGATGTACTTAATAACAAAGCAACCATTTCATTGAACGCAAACGACTTATTCAATTCTGATAAAATAATTATTCAAACTCTTTTACCCCTTGTGAATTCGTATATGGAATATCAAAGAAGACCGCGACAAGTCAATCTTTCTTTTACATATCGATTTAATAATCAGAAAAATGAAAAGGAATCTAATAAAAATCGAAGTGAAAATGGAGGCGGGATGGAATTCTAAACATAAAAAAAAAGGACTTGCTACTATGGTCCTTTTTTTATTTGATAATCAGACTAAACTGATTGTTCTTTTTTGGCTTTTCTTTCTTTAAATTTTTCCAAAGCAGTTCCACCTAACCAATAGGACACGAAACCAACCAAGAAAAACATCAACCAAAATCCAATGGTAAGAATGGTTAAGAAAAGTAAAAAACCTAAATACTGTGAGAAATTAAACATTTTTTTTGGAATTATTTTGTTGCTACAAAGATAAGTTTAATATTTTTTCTTACCAATAAAATGTTCATATTATTTTTTTAAAAGAGTTGTAATCCGTAATTTTGAGCTTCCATTTTTGTAGCATTTCCTAAAAAAACTGAATCTGGTCTTGACACATAAACGAACAACTACAAAACAAAAATAAACCATAAAATGAAGTACAGAATAGAAAAAGACACCATGGGTGAAGTGCAAGTTCCAGCTGATAAGTACTGGGGAGCACAGACAGAACGTTCCAGAAACAATTTTAAAATCGGCCCTTCAGCTTCAATGCCGAAAGAAATTATACAGGGTTTTGCCTATTTAAAAAAAGCTGCCGCCTACGCCAATTGTGACTTGGGTGTTCTTCCAACAGAAAAACGTGATGCCATTGCAGCCGTTTGCGACGAAATCCTCGCTGGAAGTCTGGCCGATGAATTTCCACTTGTAATTTGGCAAACAGGTTCAGGCACACAAAGTAATATGAACGTGAATGAAGTAATTGCGAATCGCGCCCAAGTTTTAAAAGGATTTGCTATTGGTGAGGGTGAACAGTTTATCAAGGCTAATGATGATGTGAACAAATCACAATCTTCTAACGATACTTTCCCAACGGGAATGCATATTGCAGCATACAAAGCCGCAGTAGAAACAACAATTCCGGGTGTCGAAAAATTAAGAGATACTCTTCAAGCAAAAGCAGCCGAATTTAATACTGTCGTAAAAATTGGCCGTACGCATTTAATGGATGCAACGCCATTGACATTAGGACAAGAAATTTCAGGATACGCAGCCCAATTAAGTTATGGCTTGAAAGCGGTTAAAAATACATTAGCACACTTGTCAGAAGTCGCCTTGGGCGGCACTGCAGTTGGAACAGGCTTGAACACACCTGCCGGATATGATATAAAAGTAGCCGAATACATTGCCCAATTCACTGGACACCCTTTTGTAACTGCCCCAAACAAATTTGAAGCTTTAGCAGCTCACGATGCCATTGTAGAAACTCATGGAGCTTTAAAACAATTAGCTGTTTCGCTCAACAAAATTGCAAATGATATTCGTATGTTGGCTTCTGGGCCACGTTCTGGAATTGGCGAAATTATTATTCCTGAGAACGAACCAGGATCATCCATTATGCCAGGTAAAGTCAATCCAACACAATGCGAAGCTTTAACGATGGTTTGCGCTCAAGTAATGGGAAATGACGTGGCAATTTCCGTTGGAGGAATGCAGGGTCATTATGAATTGAATGTTTTTAAACCCTTGATGGCGGCAAACTTCTTGCAATCTGCACGATTGCTGGGTGATGCCTGTGTTTCTTTTGACGAGCATTGCGCACAAGGAATTGAACCAAACCATAAACGCATTAAAGAACTAGTTGACAACTCCTTAATGTTAGTTACTTCATTAAATACTAAAATTGGCTATTATAAATCAGCTGAAATAGCTCAAACTGCACACAAAAATGGAACAACTTTAAAAGAAGAAGCGGTACGCTTGGGTTATGTTTCCTCAGAAGATTTTGATGCTTGGGTAAAACCCGAAGATATGGTAGGAAGCTTAAAATAGTATATAGAGGTTAAACTATTAAAATCCTTCGAACGACTTTTGTTGGTGAACCAAATTAAAAAAAATATTAGATAAATTTTCATTTTTGATTCCAACACAAGATAGTAATTCCTTAAAAAAATACAATTCGATATACATTTACACCGAATTTAACAACGGTAGAAAACTCATTTATGTTACAAAATAAAATCATATTAGGCAGCGAGGAATGGTGTGCCTTACCCAAATTAGGCATTCCTACTATCAAGGCACGTGTTGATTCAGGCGCAAAAACCTCAGCCTTACATGCTATTAATATTGCTCCTTTCAAAAAAGATGGGCAAAACTGGGTTAAATTTGACATTAATCCCATCCAAAACAATGTTAAAACAATTATACATTGTGAAGCTCCTTTAGTTGACAAAAGAATCGTAAAAAGCTCTAGTGGATTCCGAGAACAACGTTTTGTGATCCAAACCAATTTAGAAATTGGAAATGGGAATTGGCTTATTGAAATGACACTGACCAATCGAGATTCCATGGGGTTTCGGATGTTATTGGGTCGCGAGGCTATGAGCGGAAGAGTTCTAGTCGATCCAGAACAACAATACCTTTTAGGGCAACCTACAAGTGAAAATTTAAAGGAAGTATATGAAAATTCCGAAAAAGCAAGTTCTGGTTTACGGATTGGGCTTTTGGCGAGTAATCCAGAATTGTATAGTAACAAGCGTCTTATGGAGGCTGGCGAAATGAGAGGTCACGAAATGCATTTTTTAAATATTAAGGAATGCTATATGAAACTAGATGCTAAAACACCTCAAATTCATTATCGTGGAGGTATAATTTTAAATCCATTTGACGCCATAATTCCAAGGATTCGACCTAGCATAACCTTCTATGGATGTGCCTTGACAAGACAATTTGAAGCGCTCAATGTATATTGCTTAAATTCTTCGACATCAATTACTCAATCCCGGGACAAACTGTTTTCATTACAATTGCTTTTACAAAGCGGAATTGAAATTCCAACTACAGGCTTTGCTAATTCGCCTTTGGATACTGATGATTTGATAAAAATGGTTGGAGGTTCTCCATTAATTGTAAAATTACTCGAAGGAACACAAGGAAAAGGAGTAGTTTTGGCCGAAACCAAAAAAGCTGCTGAGAGCGTTATCAATGCTTTTAAGAGCTTAAATGCCAATATACTGGTACAAGAATTCATAAAAGAAGCCAACGGAAAAGACCTACGTTTGTTTGTAGTAGACGGAAAGGTAGTGGCTACCATTCAGCGAGAAGCTATGCCGGGAGAATTCCGAGCCAACATTCATCTTGGAGGAACAGCCTCGGTTATTAAACCGACATCCGAAGAGAAAAAAATAGCTATTCGTGCTGCTAAAGCTATGGATTTGAAAGTCGCCGGTGTTGATATTATCCGTTCTTCAAAAGGACCTTTATTACTCGAGGTAAACTCATCACCAGGACTTGAAGGTATTGAAGGGGCTACAAATAAAGACATTGCAGGGGAAATGATTCGTGCTATCGAAAAGAATTTTAAATTAAAATAATATTCCCGTTTGGTCTTTTTCTTTCTTTAAAATCTAAACTTTAAACAAAAAATATGAATTCATATTTAGACATTATTATTCGAAGTACCGCTGTTTATCTTTTTATGTTAATTGCTTTACGGATTTTTGGAAAGAAGGAATTATCACAACTCAATACCGCCGATGTGATTTTAATATTACTGATAAGTAACTCAGTTCAAAACGCAATGCTAGGGAGTAATGTAAGTCTTTTAGTAGGAATGGCGGCGGCAAGTGTTCTTTTTGCTATAAACTTTTGCTAAAAAAATTAATGTATAAATCCAAGCGATTCAGTGATTTTATGCAAGAAAAACCAGGAATTTTAATCCAAGACGGAAAATTGGATTTTGAAATATTAAATAAATTAAACATTTCCTCCGAAGAATTACAAGAAGCAATGCGCGAACATGGCGTCGAACATTTTACTGATGTAAAACTAGCAATGTTAGAAATTGACGGTAATATCAGCATTATTTCCGGCAAAGTAACTCTACGCCAAACACATTACAGAAAACTAAAAAGAATTAAGAAAACAATAGGATAGACTGTTTAGATTACATTTTAAAATTCCGCAATCGCAACGAATTTATGATTACCGAAACCGAGCTAAAACTCATCGCAGCAGCCGCAATCATTGGCGATAACAATATTCCGAAAACAGGATATAAAACGCCCGCAGCAACCGAAATCCCAAATACATTATAGATAAACGCAAAAAATAAGTTCTGTTTGATGTTTCGCATTACGGCATGACTCAGGTTTTTGGCTTTTACAATACCTTGCAAATCGCCTTTTACCAAGGTTATTTTAGCACTTTCTATCGCCACATCTGTTCCTTTTCCCATGGCAATTCCTATGTCGGCTTGCGCCAAAGCGGGTGCATCGTTGATTCCGTCGCCTGCCATAGCTACTATTTTTCCTTCGGCTTGCAAACGTTTAATTTCCTTGAGTTTATCTTCGGGCAAACAATTGGCAATAAAACCATTCAAATACAAGGCGTCGGCTACTGCTTTTGCGGTATTTTCGTTATCGCCAGTAATCATAATCACTTCAATTCCTTGACGCATTAATTCTTGAATGGCTGACGCGCTAGTCGATTTTATGACATCTGAAATCGATACAAAACCAACCGAAATTCCGGCAACTGAAATGTGTGACACTGTTTTTCCAAGTTTTTGTTCGGCACTAATTTTGTTTTCTAAATCCTCGGAAACGCTCGCTCCTAATTGCTCCATCAGTTTTTTATTTCCCAAAGCAACTTTTTTATTGGCCACCGTTCCAATAACTCCTTTACCAGAAATAGCTTCGAAATCGAGAACTTTAATCAAAGAAATGTTTTTTGATTTGGCTTCTTTTACCACGGCTTCCGCCAAAGGATGCTCGCTATATTGATTTAAGGAGGCGATGAATTGCAACAGATTTTCTGCTTCATTAGCCACCGAATAGACTTGCTCGACCGATGGTTTTCCTTCCGTAATGGTTCCTGTTTTATCAGTGATTAGAACATTTACTTTGTTCATGTTTTCCAAAGCTTCGGCGTTTTTTATCAAAACTCCCGATTGCGCACCTTTCCCCACTCCAACCATAACCGAAATAGGCGTGGCCAATCCCAAAGCGCAGGGACAAGCAATAATCAAAACCGCAACTGCATTTATAAAACCATAGACCACAGCATTTTCTTCGGGACCAAATTTTAACCAAACTATAAAGGTCAATGCGGATATAATAACTACAATAGGCACAAAATATTTCGCGATGCTATCGGCTAATTTCTGAATGGGCGCTCTCGAACGGCTGGCATCATTGACCATTTGTACAATTTGCGCAAGCACCGTTTCCGACCCAATTTTTTCGGCAATCATAACAAAGGATTTATTGCCGTTGATGGTACCCGCAATAACGGCATCGCCGACCGTTTTATCAATAGGAATAGGCTCTCCCGAAATCATGGCTTCGTCTATGAAACTTTCACCAGAAGTTATTTTGCCATCCACAGGGATTTTTTCTCCCGGTTTCACCCGCAATAAATCGCCTTTTTTAATTTCATGAATCAAAATTACTTTATCCACTCCATCAAGAACCAAAGTAGCTTCGGTTGGGGCGAGTTTCAAGAGTTCTTTTATGGCCGAATTGGTTTGGTTATGCGCTTTGGCTTCCATTAATTGTCCTAATAAAACCAATGTCAATATTACTGCCGTAGCTTCAAAATAGAGCGCTACCGATCCGTGATGTTTGAATTCGGCAGGGAAATAATCAGGGAATAATAAGCCTGCTATACTGAATAAAAAAGCAATTCCGGTTCCTATTCCGATCAGCGTAAACATATTGAGATTCCAACTGATAATGGACTTCCAAGCACGTACAAAAAACATCCAACCCGCATAGAAAACCACGGGGAGCGTCAAGATAAATTGCACCCAATTCCATTTTTGAGTATCCATCAGTTGCAATAACGGATTGTTATGAAACATCCCTGTCATGGAGATTACGAAAACGGGAAACGAAAAAGCGATTGCGATTTTCATTTTCAGTAACAAGTCATTATAAGCGCTATTTTCTTCTGTATCAACTGGTTTCGTTGGTACCAAATCCATTCCGCAAATAGAACAATTTCCGGGTGTATCCTGAACAATTTCGGGATGCATGGGGCAAGCATAAACTACTTTAGTAGCGTTTAAATCTGGGGCTTTCACCAAATCCATTCCGCAAACAGGACAACCCACTTGGGAATCATAGACTTTATCGCCTTCGCAAAACATGGGACAATACTGTTTTCCCGAAGCGCTGATTGGCAAAGCAACGGCATTCATCTCAATTGGTTCGGGGGTGCTATAAATAGATTTCACAGCCGAATCCTCCGTAGCATTTTCGCTTATAATATAATTCCCTGCGGTGTATAATGCTTTTTGGAATTTAAAAATGGAAATGTTTTTTTTGGTTGTAATGGTCGCCTTTGGTGGATTTAAAGAAACCGTAGCTTCTACCCCCTCCATTTGGTTTAAGGTTTTTTCGACTTTGGTACAGCAGCCATTGCAGGACATTCCGCTGATTATATAGGTGTGTGTCATTTTGTAGTTTGATTTTCAAATTTACTAAATTATCTGGAAGCAAGTTGATGGAACTTCAAGAACTTTTAGAGGATTGTGACATTAAATCCTTAACACAAGTGAGCATTTCATATAAAAATACAACCTTGCATTAGTTTGAAATAATGTACCTTTGGTTAAAATACGCTTCATATGACCACTTTTGATCCATTCAATCTTCCAAAATCTGTACAAAAAGCAATCGACGATTTAGGATTTAAAACACCCACTCCTATTCAGAAAAAAACTTTTTCTGTGATTATGTCTGGTCGTGATATGATGGGAATTGCACAAACTGGAACTGGTAAAACTTTTGCTTATTTGTTGCCTTTACTAAAACTATATAAATTCACCCCTGGTCAAACTCCTAAAATAGTAATCCTAGTTCCAACTCGGGAACTTGTGGTTCAGGTGGTAGAGGAAGTAGAGAAATTGACCAAATACATGTCTGTTCGTACTGTTGGTATTTTTGGAGGTGTCAATATTAACACCCAAAAAACAACTATTTATCAAGGTTGTGACATACTCGTAGGAACCCCCGGACGAATAATGGATTTAACCTTAGACAATGTGATTCGTTTTGAAGAAATGCAAAAATTGGTTATCGATGAGTTCGACGAAATGCTCAATTTAGGTTTTCGTACCCAATTGACTGCTATTTTGGCTATGATGCCAAAAAAACGTCAAAACATATTGTTTTCCGCCACTATGACTGATGAAGTAGATGCTATATTAAACGATTATTTTGATTACCCTGAAGAAGTAACACTTTCAGCATCGGGAACGCCATTAGAAAACATCAAGCAAATTACGTATCAAGTTCCTAACTTCAATACCAAAATTAATTTATTAAAACACTTATTGCAGGCTAATGAAGATATGAGTCGTGTTTTGGTTTTTGTGAATAACAAGAAAATTTCGGATATGGTTCATGAGAGAATCGAGGAAGATTTTGAGGGTCAATTTGGCGTTATACACTCGAATAAATCTCAGAATTATCGTTTGAGTACCATGGCTTCTTTTCAAGAAGGAAATCTGCGTGGTTTGATCACCACTGACATTATGGCTAGAGGTTTGGATATTTCCAACATTACGCACGTCATTAACTTTGAAATGCCAGAGATGCCTGAATTATACATACACCGTATTGGTAGAACTGGTCGTGCTGATGCTTCAGGAACAGCTATTAGTTTAATCGCCCCTCGTGAAGAAGAATCGAAAGAGTCCATTGAAATATTAATGAATATGAAATTAAATACCGAGCCTTTTCCTGAATCCGTCGAAATTTCATTGAAACTAATCGAACCTGAAAAGGACAGACAATCGATTAAGTTTTTAATGAAAAAACAAAAATTAGAGGGTGATGGTGCCTTTCAAGAAAAAATCAAGAAGAATAAAAAAGTGAATTTGGGTGGGCCTGGCGTAACTAAGAAAAAAACGCACGGATCTGTCAATAGAAATATGCTTAAAAACCAAGCCAAAAAACGCAAGGACAAGAAATAAAAAAGCAACCGTAAATTCACAATTAATATAAATTTGTTGGGATTACAATTTGCGGATTTGCGACTAAAAAATTAAATCTTCGAAAAAACCAAACAAACCGGTGAGCATAAAGGAATTCTTTTTCCAGTATCTGTAAGACTTCCTGTCAATTTATCTCTCTTGAAAATCACTACGTCATTCGAATATTGATGCGCCACCAAAAGGAAATTTCCTGTTGGATCTATTGCAAAATTTCGAGGGCCTTTACCTAAAGTACTAGTTCGTCCAACTAACTCTAATTTCCCTTTTTTCGAAAGTTTAAAAGCTGAAATATCATTAGCAGTTCCACGATTAGTGGCGTATAGAAATTTCCCATCTGGCGAAATGTGAATATCAGCTGAAGCAACGTCACCTTTAAATTCTTTTGCTAAAATTGATGTTTCAAACACTTTTTTTAGTTTTCCGTTCCTATAACTAAAAGAGGTTAAACTACCGTCTAATTCTTGTAATAAATAAATGTATATTCCGTCTTTACTAAAGGTGAAATGCCTTGGGCCGCTTCCGGGTTTGACGGCGATACTGTCTTTAAATACTAAGATTTGATTCTCAGAATTCGGATTGTATTGATAGGTGTAAATTGCATCTGTTCCCAAGTCACTCGCCAAAACATATTTCTTATCCGGCGTAAAACAAAGCATGTGCACGTGAGGAGTCAGTTGTCTTTTAACATTAATTCCTTTTCCAAAATGTTGAATCACTTGCTCAGTTTCAGTGATACTTCCATCATTATTTTTACCAAAAACCGAAATACTGCCACTTTTATAATTAGCTGTAATCACATTTTTATCGTCATTAATAATATAACACGGTCTTGCTCCTTTTGAATCTTGTTTATTCAGCAAAGTTAATTTTCCACTTAAAGAACTAAACCCAAAAGAACTAACAGTACTTAATTCATCATTTTGGTTTACAGCATATACAAATTTATTATCCTTTGAAATTGTCAAATAACTCGGATTAAATACGTTTTCAGATGTGTTTTTTATAGTAAAGTCGCCCAAATTAGAGTCGAAATCATAAACATAAATTCCTTTACTCTCACATTGGGTGGTGTAAGTCCCCACAATCAAATTGAACTTGTTTTCTTGCCCTTGAATTATAGCTAAAGTGAAAACAGAAATTAGAGTAGCAAATATATTTTTCATGTTTTAAAGGATTGAAGGATAAATTAAGTGATTTATTTGGCTTTGTTTTCCAATTCAATTGTCAGCAAACAAAAATACAGTAATATCAACTTACAATTATCTACAAATTTGTATTTTTGACAAAATCAATACTACTAATGCAATTCAAATACCCGGAAATTCTTTATTTTCTTTTCTTATTGGTTATTCCAATTTTGGTTCATTTGTTTCAGTTACGACGTTTCAAAAAGGAATATTTCAGTAATGTGAACTTCTTAAAAGAACTTTCCATTCAAACCAGAAAGAGCTCTAAAATTAAAAAATGGTTGCTTTTAGCCACTCGTTTATTATTGTTGTTTTGTATTATCATTGCTTTTGCCCAGCCTGATTTTAAAGCCAAAGACACGAAAAATAGTTCTAATGAAATGTATATTGTTCTAGATAATTCCTTTTCGATGCAAGCCAAAGGTCAAAAGGGAGAACTCCTAAAAAGAGCCGTGCAGGAATTACTCGAAAACATACCCGAAAACCAAACCTTTTCCTTGATTACCAATTCTCAAACATTCTGGAATACAGACATAAAATCTATTCGAGTAGAATTACAAAATCTGAAATATAGCGCCTTGCCTTTCCACCTCGAAAGTGCTATGGCAAAAATAAAATCTAGAAAATCGGATTTCAATAAAGATGTAGTTGTCATTACCGATGCTGTTGGATTGGAGCCAAAACAATTAAAAAGTATTGATAGTACGTTCAACAGCTATTTCATTATTCCACAGGCGGAACAGCAAAAAAACGTGTCTATTGACAGTGTTTTCATTCACCAAAGTTTCGATGATTTCTATGAAATTGGTTTAAAATTATCCACTTTTGGTGAAAAAGACAAAGACCCAAGCGATAGCAAACAGATAAAGCAAATTCCAGTAGCTTTATACAATAATAACAAATTGATAGCAAAAACATTAACCAAATTAAACACTTCAAAAAAAACAATTTATTTCACCATTCCAAAAGATGATTTTCATGGTTACGCTTCTATTGTTGACAATGGATTGGAATACGACAACAATTTACATTTCAACATTTCAAAACCTAAAAAAAGTAATGTTATCAGCATAGGTCAACCCGAAAAAAGTAACTTCCTATCGCGAATTTATACTAATGACGAATTCAATTTCAACAATTTTTCGATTGGCACTTTAGATTACAATTCACTCGAAAATCAAAACGCAATTGTTTTGAACGAAATAGACGAAATCTCGCAAGCCCTCCAAACTACGTTAAAATCTTTTGTGGATAAGGGCGGAAACCTCATTCTTATTCCATCGGTAAAGACTTCAATTAAAAATACAAATTCGTTTTTAAACAATTTTGGAGACATTCAATTAAAAGCTTTAGAAAATAAAGAAAAATTAGTTACTAAAATTAATTTCAATCACCCATTGTATGGTGGTGTTTTCGAAAATAAAACGACTAATTTTCAATACCCAAAAACAAAAACATCTTTTGGGATTTCAAGCGCTAATCCATCGGCTTTATATTATGAAGACCAAAGTGCTTTTTTGACCTCAATCAACAACTCTATTTCGGGAGTGTATGTATTTTCAGCGCCAATTAATCTTGAAAATTCTAATATTCAGCAATCACCTTTAATTGTGCCTACCTTTTACAAAATGGCATTAAATAATCAAAAAAATGCTGTAAATTCTCTCACAATTGGAAATAGCGATCCTTTTTTTGTTGATGTAGCTTTATCAAAAGACGCGATTTTGAATATAAAAAATGATACTGAAACCTTTATTCCCATCCAACAAATTCTAAACAATAAGGTGAAGTTAACGTTTAATGATTTTCCAGAACAAGCTGGTAATTTTGGAGTATACAACCAAAAAGAACGTTTACAAAACATCAGTTTCAATTACAATCGAATCGAAAGTGATTTATACCAAGTCAATGAAAATCTATTATCTGACTATAAAAAAATAGAATCCGTAGCGACAATTTTCGGTACTTTACAAACCAGCAGAGCCGACAATCAAATTTGGAAATGGTTTGTTATATTTGCAATGCTTTTTCTAGTAACCGAAATGGCAATAATACGATTCGTAAAATAAAATCGACTGTCCAATAATTAATTCAAGTACTATGAAAATAATCATCCGGGAAGCAAAAGTTATCGATTCTGGAAGTTCTTATCACAACAAGACCGTAGATATTTTGATTGTTGATGGTAGTATCAAAAAAATTGGGACATCAATTTCCAATTCAGAAAATGCAACCGAAATAAAACTCGACAATTTACATGTATCTCAAGGTTGGTTTGACAGTAGTGTTTCGCTAGGAGAGCCGGGTTTTGAGGATCGGGAAACCATTGCTAATGGTTTGAATGTTGCTGCGCGAAGTGGCTTTTCGGCTATTGCTTTGCAACCAAACTCCTACCCGATTATCGATAATCAATCACAAATCAATTTTGTTACAACTAAAGCTAATGGATTTGCTACGCAGCTTTTCCCAATTGGAGCTTTAACAAAAGGAAGTGAAGGTAAAGACATGACTGAATTATTCGACATGAAAAATGCAGGAGCTTTAGCCTTTGGAGATTACAATAAAAGTTTAGACAATGGGAATATGCTAAAAATAGCCTTACAATATGTACAAGATTTTGATGGCTTGCTCCTAGCTTTTGCAGAAGATTCCAACATAAAAGGAAATGGGGTTACTAATGAAGGAATAGTTTCAACTCAATTAGGTTTGAAAGGAATTCCTAATCTAGCCGAAGAATTGCATATCGCTAGAAACTTGTTTTTACTTGAATACACTGGAGGAAAACTTCATATTCCTACAATTTCAACAGCCAAATCAGTTCAATTAATTAAGGCAGCCAAAGCCAAAGGTTTGAAGGTAACCTGTAGTGCTGCCGTGCATCATTTGGTTTTAACCGATTCTAAATTAGGTGATTTCGATACTAGATATAAAGTTTCTCCTCCACTGAGAACAGAACCCGATAGAAAAGCTTTGCTAGCGGGGATTCTAGACAATACGATTGATATGATTACATCTGACCACAATCCAATAGACATTGAACATAAAAAAATGGAATTTGATTTGGCCAAAAACGGAACTATTGGTTTAGAAAGTGCTTTTGGGGCTTTGTTAACCGTATTGTCTTTGGAAAAAACAATAGAAAAATTAACTTCGGGAAAAACTACTTTTGGAATTGAAAAGCAAACTATTACTGAGGGAAGTAAAGCGAACATTAGCTTATTTAATCCCGAAGGAAAAAGCATTTTTACAAAAGAAAGTATCTTGTCAAAATCTAAAAATTCGGCTTTTCTAGGAGTTGAAATGAAAGGAAAAGTGTATGGAATTTACAACCAAGAAAAATTAGTTTTATAACTAGAATATACAATGGACAACCATATAGAAAAAGGAAAAAAACCTGCCATAACTAGCTATATATTAATCATTGGAGTTTTAATTGCTATGTCAATGAACAGTGGCTATGAAAAAAATTCCTTTGCTTCCTTCCACATTCGACAAGCGTTAGGCTTATCACTCACTTTCATTTCATTGGGATTAATTGTTAGTAATTTTGACAGCTATATGATTTCGATTTCTATGTGGGTTTTTCTTTCTGTTTTGTGGACTTATGGGATTTTTAGCGCTATTAATGGCGAAACAAAACCGATTCCTTTGTTGGGAAATTATTTTCAAAAGTGGCTGATAAATATAACATAGTCAGATGAAATTATCTTTAGAATACCTAGTAAGAGAACCCAAAATAAGGTTAGGCAAAAATCCTCTATTACTTTTAATCCACGGATATGGTAGCAACGAAGAAGACTTATTTTCTTTTGCAAAAGAACTTCCAGAGGAGTATTACATCATTTCAGCTCGTGCTCCTTATAACATGCAACATGGAAGTTATGCTTGGTACGCTATCAACTTTGATGCCGACCAAAACAAGTTTTCAGATAATGACCAAGCAAGAAACTCAAGAGATTTGATCGCCAATTTTATTGACGAATTAATTGCTATTTATCCTATTGACAATGAAAATGTCACCTTAATCGGCTTTAGTCAAGGCACTATTTTGAGTTATGCCGTAGCGCTCTCGCATCCTGAAAAAGTACAAAGAGTCGTGGCAATGAGTGGTTATATCAATCCAGAAATTCTAGAAGAAAATTATTTAAAAAATTCGTTTACAAATCTCAAAATATTTTCCTCACACGGCACGGCAGACCAGGTAATTCCGGTAGAATGGGGAAGAAAAGCAAAACCTTTCTTGGAAAATTTGGGTATAAAAACAACGTATAAAGAATACCCTCTTGGACACGGAGTTTCACCGCAAAACTTTTATGATTTCAAGAATTGGCTACTAGAAAATTAGTTTATTTCTGATATAACAAAGACTGAATTGTTTCAAAGGAAACCGTTTCGTCTTCATTAATAAAATACTTCAATAACACCTCACCCCAATAATCTCCATCACTATAATCAGCAATAATCCATCGATGATTTAAAATTCGTACTTTATTAATGATGAATTTTTGGGAGCCGATTTGATCTTGACCAACATATGGATTTCCTTTAGGGTTGGAATTCAAATCCATTAATTTTTCGGTGATAAGAGGAATCAACTTTTCGACTTGAATGGTTTTTGTTGCGTCGTCAGGATTAAAATAATTTCGGGCATTTTCGTTTTTGGCCAAAGAAAAATAATTGGCATCAACTAGTTTAGCTGTAATGGAATTTAAACTGGCTTTTAATTTTGTGTGTTTTTTTTCGAATTTTTTTTGTTCAAAAGTAAGTTCCTTACTGAAATACATATAGGTAAAAACCGCGAAAAGTAGCGATAGAATAAAAAGATAAAGCAGTAAAGATTTTTTCATTTTTAAGTGGGGTTAAATAGTGATTTGCAAGTTATCATAAGCTAAAAAAACGTTTATAGGAAGCTTTTGTTGTATTTCTTGGTGATATCCAAAAATATGACTGATATGGGTAAGATACGCTTTTTGAGGATTTATTAAAGCAATGAAATCTACGGCTTCTTGTAAATTGAAATGTGTATCATGTTGTTCTTCTCTTAAGGCATTAACAACTAGTACTTTTAAGTTTTTCAATTTATCTATTTCATTTTTTTCAATTGTCTTAACATCAGTTAAATACGCAAAATCATCAATTCTGTAACCAAAAACCTGGAGACTTCCATGCATGACATTTATGGGAACTGCCATTTTATTTCCTATGGAAAAAGGATAATTATTAACAACCTCTATTGTTTTCACTGAAGGCGCCCCTGGGTATTTATTTTTAGTTTCAAAAATATAATCAAACCGCTTTTTAAGATTATCAATTACTCGTTTATGGGCATAAATAGGTATTTCTCCTTGTTTAAAATTAAAGGGGCGAATGTCGTCAAGTCCGGCAGTATGGTCTGAATGCTCATGTGTGTATAATATTGCATCTACTTTTTGGCAATTTGAAGCCAACATTTGTTGTCTAAAATCAGGTCCGCAATCGATTATATAAGAATGATTTTCCCAAGAAATCCAAACCGAAACCCTAAGCCTTTTATCCCTAGAATCAACACTCTGACAAACCGAATGTTTACTTCCGATTACTGGTATTCCTTGTGACGTGCCTGTTCCTAAAAAATATACATTCATTTAGAATGAATTTTGTCAATTATTTTACAAAAATAGGATTAATTATCTTTCATTAGAAACCTAATTTAGTAACTTTGTAAATATTATACTCTTCAAAAGAAATGGATACAGAAATAACACTGAAAGGTGACAAAGTCATCGAACAAATTCCTTCTATAAAAGACAAAGCACTTCGCATTAATTTGAACGAAAATATTTATGGGACTTTTGCTGAAATTGGTGCCGGACAAGAAACAGTTAGACATTTTTTTAGAGCTGGGGGTTCTTCTGGAACAATCGCGAAAGCTACTTCTGCTTATGACAAAGACTTTAGTGATGTTATTTATGGGATTGAAAAAGATGGCCGTTATGTGACTGAAAGTCGTTTAAAAAAAATGCTTTCCCATGAAGTAGATCTAATAGAAAAGAGGTTAAGCCGCATAAAACATCCTAATAAGATGTTTTTTAGTTATGCCAACACGGTGGCTACCATAGACTTTGCTAAACAATTTAAAGGACACGGATGGGTTGGCATTCGATATCAAATAGAGCCTGACGAAGCCTATAATGATATCATTCTTCATGTCCGTTTTAAAGAAACTGACGTCCGATTACAACAAGAAACATTAGGTACTCTGGGCGTAAATTTAATTTATGGTGCCTATTATAAATACAACCAGCCTAAGCAATTGTTGCGTTATTTATACGATCATTTAGACAAAGACCAACTTGAAATAGACACTATTAATTTTTCAGGACCTCGTTTTGCGGATGTAGACAATCGTTTGATGAGCTTGCAATTGGTAAAAAACGGGATGACAGACGCTGTAATATTTGATCCCGAAGGTAAAAACATCCTGCCGGCAGCCTTGTTATACAAAAAAAACATTCTTGCTTTAAGAGGAAGTTTCCGTCCAGTTACAAAAGTAAATATGGACATGTATGAGGAATCATTGAAAATGTTTTTACATGAAAATAAAGTTGATGTAGACAATACCTTGGTTATTTTTGAAATCACACTATCAAACCTTCGTTCTGATGGGGAAATTGATGAAAAAGATTTTATGGACCGGGCAGAATTACTTTGTTCATTAGGTCAAACAGTAATGATTTCTAATTTTCAAGAGTATTATAGAGTGGTCGAATATTTTGCAAAATATACCAAAGCTAGAATGGGATTGGCAATGGGAGTAAACAATTTAGTCGATATCTTTGACGAAAAATACTACCGCCATTTGAGTGGTGGAATTCTGGAGGCTTTCGGTAAATTATTCTACCGCGATATGAAAGTATTCCTATATCCAATGCTGGATGAAAACGGAGTAATTGTTACCTCAGAGACTTTAAAAGTGCATCCAAGAATGAAAGAACTATATAAATTCTTCAAGTTCAATGGAAAAGTAGTCGACATTACAAACTATAATCCGAAAAACTTGGAAGTTTTCTCCCGAGAAGTATTAAAAATGATCAGTGAAAATAAACCGGGTTGGGAATCAATGTTACCAACTGGTGTTGCTGAAATCATTAAAAAACACGAACTTTTCGGTTACAATCCAAGAAGATTTTTAGAAAAAAGCAATTAGTTCAAATTATAAAATTAGTGTTACATATAGAAGGCCAAGAAAGCAATGTTGTTTTCTTGGCCTTTATTCTTTATTCTGAACTTGAGAATTTATTTTAAAATTTGTGCAGCATGTTCTTTGGTTTTTACATCAGAGATTACCTCGTCTATTACACCATTCTCATCGATTACAAATGTGGTTCTGTGAATCCCGTCATATTCTTTCCCCATGAACTTTTTTGGCCCCCAAACCCCAAATGCCTGAATAACCGATTTGTCCTCATCCGCTAATAACGGAAAAGGGAAATCATATTTATCCTTGAACTTCGCTTGAGCTTTTGCAGCATCAGCACTTACACCTAAAAGTTCATAATTATTGGCTTGAAAACGCTCGAAATTATCCCTTAAATCACAGGCTTCGGCTGTGCATCCTGGCGTGCTTGCTTTTGGATAAAAGAAAACCACTAATTTCTTTCCTTTATAATCGGCTAATTTATGCAATTTTCCATCTTGATCTAATCCTAAAAAACTAGGAGCTTTATCTCCTTTTTTTAATGTTGTCATAATTTGGTTTTATAAGTTTAGTTGTTTATAAGAATAGTTGTTAAATTGTACCCAAAAATAAACTAAAATGACCAAAAAAGAACGTATAACATTTGTTATAAATACGTTAAAAGAATTGTATCCTGAGATTCCAATTCCTTTAAACCACAAAGATCCCTATACATTACTTATTGCCGTTTTACTTTCGGCACAATGCACAGATGTTCGGGTCAACCAAATTACTCCTTTATTGTTTGCCAAAGCAGACAATCCTTATGAAATGATCAAAATGTCAGTCGAGGAAATAAGAGCCATTATTCGTCCTTGTGGTTTATCGCCAATGAAATCAAAAGGAATTCACGGTTTGTCACATATCTTAATTGACAAACATGGAGGCAAAGTTCCCCAAAGTTTTGAAAGCCTGGAAGAACTTCCAGCTGTGGGACATAAAACTGCTAGTGTGGTGATGTCACAGGCTTTTGGAGTATCTGCTTTTCCTGTTGATACGCACATTCATCGATTGATGTACCGATGGAATTTGTCCAATGGAAAAAGTGTAGCGCAAACTGAAAAAGATGCCAAACGCATTTTTCCAAAGGAAATATGGAATGATTTACACTTGCAAATGATTTGGTATGGTAGGGAATATTCACCAGCTCGTGCATGGGATTTAGAGAAAGATAGCATCACTAAAACAGTTGGAAGGAAATCTATTTTGGAAAAATACCATAAAAAAACGTCCCGATGATTATCGGGACGTTTTCCTAATTAGCTATAATTTCGAAACTCATTTTATTACCTTTTATTATGCTTAACGCTTTGGAGTAATTTAATAAAAAAGAAACAATTTCTTTTCTAGGTTTCATTGTGGGAATAACTAATTTTTTTTTAGAATAGATTTTTGCCATATTGTAATAAATAATTTTGTTTTTTATTACAACGCAATACTTTTCAATATAGTATTAATTCGTTAAAATAATTTGATGTTTATCGATCACTTTTCTCATATTCATCAAAGCATAACGCATTCTACCCAAGGCAGTATTGATGCTAACCCCAGTAATTTCAGATATTTCTTTGAAACTCATATCTTGATACATTCGCATTACCAAAACTTCTTTTTGATCGGCAGGAAGTTCTTCGATTAGTTTTCTAAGGTCTATTTCAACTTGTTCCCTAATGATTTTGTTTTCGATTGTAGGAGAATCATCCGACATAATAGAAAAAATAGAAAATTCCTCCGTTTCCCTGAACATTGGCATTTTTTTGTTTTTTCGAAAGTGGTCAATAATAAGATTATGAGCAATTCGCATCACCCAAGGCAAAAATTTACCTTCTTCGATATAGGCTTTTGATTTTAAAGTTTTAATAACTTTAATAAAAGTGTCTTGAAAAATATCATTCGAAATGTCTCTGTCTGAGATTTTTGAATATATAAAACCAAAAATTTTTGATTGGTGTCTATTGATCAAAATCGTCAAAGCGTTTTCATCGCCTTCGACATAATTGTATACCAATAAAGAATCAGGAAGTTGTACATTAGCCATAATAATACCTTTTAGTTATTTAATAAAATTTGGAGGATTTTCTCTAAAAAGTAGTTCTATGATATAGGCTAATGTTTTAATGTTATGATTAAGTTTTCAAATTTAACTATATTTTATCTTAATAAACAAATAAAAAACAATAAAAGTTATACTGAACGAGAAAATAATTTGAAAAATACAGAATTTTTAGCCTATAAATCGATTAAATCGGAACCAAAAATAGTATACTTTAATTTATTGCAAAAATAGATCTAAAACTATAAATTTGGGATTCCCTCAATACCAATTCTCATTTTAAAATTGATTACTTTTGTGAAAATTCGGTTTTCAAATGCAAATTGACCTTTCTAAATTAGATCCAAAGAAGAATATCATCATCAAAGGAGCGCAAGTTCACAATCTAAAAAATGTGGATGTCGCGATTCCTAGAAATAAATTAGTGGTGATTACCGGACTTTCGGGTTCCGGAAAATCAAGCTTAGCTTTCGATACTTTATACGCCGAAGGGCAACGCCGATATGTGGAAAGTTTATCGTCCTATGCGCGTCAATTCCTTGGAAGACTAGACAAACCAAAAGTGGAATATATCAAAGGCATTGCACCAGCAATCGCTATTGAGCAAAAAGTAAATACGACCAATGCACGTTCCACCTTGGGAACGTCCACCGAAATTTACGATTACATTAAACTATTATTCGCTCGAGTTGGCAGAACTTTTTCGCCAATTTCAGGACAAGAAGTGAAAAAAAATACCGTTTCGGATGTTATTGCTGACGTAAAAAAAATTGGAATCGACAGCAAATGGTTGCTCCTCGCACCAATTCATTTGGAACACGGTAGAGCTTTGGAAGACAAATTAAAAGCCTTGCTCAATCAAGGATTCTCCAGAATATTGGTCAATAACGAAACCATTCGTTTAGATGCAATCGATGGACATACATTAGACAACAAAGACGTTCTTCTGATTATTGACCGAATCGTGGTCAAAGACGAAGAGGAGTTTTACAATCGTCTTTCGGATGCGGTTCAGACTGCTTTTTATGAAGGAAAAGGAATTTGCCATTTACAAGAATTGAATACGCAGAAACGTTTTTCATACAGTAATAATTTCGAATTGGACAGTATTACTTTTTCGGAACCAAACGTTCATTTGTTTAGTTTCAACAATCCTTATGGGGCATGTCCCATTTGCGAAGGTTACGGGAATATCATAGGAATCGATGAAGAATTGGTAATTCCCAATGCTTCTCTGTCCGTTTTTGAAAATGCCATTTACCCTTGGCGTGGCGAAAGTATGGGCTGGTTTCGGGACGAATTGGTGAATAACGCTTTCAAGTTTGACTTCCCTATTCACAAACCGTATTTTGAACTTTCGGAAACGCAAAAGGAGTTGGTTTGGACAGGAAATAGCTATTTTCAAGGCTTGAATGCGTTCTTTAAGGAATTGGAAGACAAGAATTATAAAATTCAAAATCGGGTAATGCTTTCTCGTTATCGCGGCAAAACCAAATGCCATTCCTGCAAAGGAAAACGTCTCCGAATTGAAGCTTCTTACGTTAAAATCAATTCGAAAACTGTGTCGGATTTGGTCGATTTACCAATCAAACATTTGGTTACTTTTTTTCAAAACATTGATTTAGATGTCTATGAAAAACAAATTGCCAAACGACTGTTATTGGAAATCAACAACCGATTGTCATTTTTGACCGAAGTGGGATTGGATTATTTGACTTTAAACAGAAACTCGGCGACCCTTTCCGGCGGCGAATCGCAACGCATTAACTTGGCGACTTCACTGGGAAGCAGTTTAGTAGGTTCGATGTACATCCTTGACGAGCCGAGCATTGGTTTACACCCAAAAGACACGGAAAGATTAATCAAAGTATTGCAATCTTTACGTGATCTAGGCAACACTGTTATCGTTGTAGAGCACGACGAGGATATTATGAAAGCTGCCGATATGATTATTGATATTGGTCCTGAAGCAGGGACTTTTGGTGGTGAATTAGTCGCTCAGGGAACTTTCAATGAAATTTTAAAATCGACTTCCTTGACGGCAAAATACCTCAACGGAGAACTCGAAATTAAAACGCCTCGAATCCGCAGAAAATGGAACAATTACATTGAAATTCTGGGAGCAAGAGAAAACAATTTACAAAATATAGATGTCAAATTTCCCTTGGAATGTTTGACGGTAATCACTGGTGTTTCTGGAAGCGGAAAAAGTACGTTGATTAAGAAAATCCTGTTTCCAGCAATGCAGAAAAAGCTGGATGGCGTTGGTGAAAAAGCGGGACAATTTTCCGAAATGCGTGGCTATTACCACAAGATTCAACACATAGAATACGTAGATCAAAACCCGATTGGTCGAAGTTCCCGTTCGAATCCTGTAACCTATATCAAAGCCTATGACGATATTCGGGAATTGTTTGCCAAAGAAAAGCTATCAAAAATACGCGGTTATCAAGCCAAACATTTCTCGTTTAACGTAGATGGTGGTCGTTGCGAAACCTGTAAAGGCGAAGGCACCATTAATGTCGAAATGGTTTTCATGGCCGATGTGCAGTTGCATTGCGAAACCTGCAATAGCAAGCGATTCAAGAAAGGAGTTTTGGAAGTCGCTTTCGTAGGCAAGAACATTCATGACATTTTGACCATGACTATTGATGATGCGATTGCATTTTTTGCTGCCAATAAACAAAATAAAATCACCCAAAAAATCCAACCCTTGCAAGATGTCGGTTTGGGCTATGTACAATTGGGACAATCCTCTTCCACCCTTTCTGGTGGCGAGGCACAACGTATCAAACTGGCTTCGTTCTTGGTTAAAGGTGCTACCAAGGAAAAAGCCCTTTTTGTTTTTGACGAACCCACAACGGGATTGCATTTTCACGACATCAAGAAACTATTGGCTTCGTTTGAGACTTTAATCGACAAAGGGCATTCGATATTGGTGATTGAACACAATTTGGACCTCATAAAATGTGCCGACTGGATAATTGATTTAGGTCCAGAAGGTGGTGAAAACGGCGGACAGTTACTCGCCGAAGGAACTCCAGAGGAAATCATAAAAAAGAAAAAATCAATTACCGGGAAGTATTTGAAAGAGAAATTGTAAAAGCAAAACCAGACCTAATTACACTTCCGACAATTCGGAATTGACAAAATTTATGCAAGAAAACGATAACAACATTGAAGTATTGGGTGCGCGAGTACACAATCTGAAAAACATAGACGTCCGAATTCCTCGGGAAAAACTGGTGGTGATCACGGGACTTTCGGGTTCCGGTAAATCATCCTTGGCTTTCGACACCATTTATGCTGAAGGACAACGCCGTTATGTAGAAACTTTTTCGGCATATGCCAGACAGTTTTTGGGTGGTTTAGAACGTCCCGATGTGGATAAAATTAATGGACTTTCGCCAGTTATTGCCATCGAACAAAAAACTACCAGCAAGAGCCCACGCTCTACCGTTGGAACGATTACCGAGATTTATGACTTCCTGCGTTTACTTTTTGCCCGCGCCGCGGATGCCTATAGTTACAATACTGGCGAAAAAATGGTTTCTTATGATGATGAACAAATTAAGGAGTTAATTACTCAAGATTTCGCTGGAAAACGCATCAATATTTTGGCGCCCATTATTCGTGCTCGGAAAGGACATTATGCCGAATTATTCCAGCAAATTGCCAAACATGGATTTTTGAAAGTTCGCATTAACGGCGACATCAAAGACATCACCGCTGGAATGAAACTCGATCGTTACAAAACCCACGACATCGAAATCGTGATCGACAGAATGGTCATCGAGGACACGCCCGACAATGAAAAACGCCTGACCGAAAGTATCAAAACAGCGATGTACCACGGCGAAAATGCGCTGATGATTTTAGACCAAGACTCCAACGCAATTCGATTCTTTAGTCGGAATTTAATGTGTCCAACAACCGGAATTTCCTATCAAAATCCGGAACCCAATTTATTCTCGTTCAACTCGCCAAAAGGAGCTTGTGAGCATTGCAAAGGTTTGGGAACGGTGAATGAAATCAACATCAAAAAGATTATTCCCAATCCGAAATTGTCTATAAACAAAGGTGGTTTTGCGCCTTTGGGCGAATACAAAAGCAGTTGGATGTTCAAGCAACTGGAAATCATTGGCGAAAAATACGGTTTCAAATTGACCGACTCCATTTCTACGATTTCCGAAGAAGCGATGGAAATGATTTTGAATGGTGGCAAGGAAAAATTCTCGGTCGAATCAAAAGTTTTGGGTGTGACTAAAGAATACAAAATTGAGTTTGAAGGGATTTCACATTTCATCAAAAACCAGCACGACGAAAGTGGTTCAACCACCATACGACGTTGGGCAAAGGAATTTATGGACGAAGTAAATTGTCCGGTTTGCGGAGGTTCTCGTTTAAAAAAAGAAGCTTTATTTTTCAAAATCAACGAGAAGAATATCACCGAATTATGCGACATGGATATTTCGGATGTTACGGCTTGGTTTTTGGAATTGAACACTCATTTATCCGATAAACAAAAGACAATTGCCACGGAAGTTATCAAAGAAATCAAAGATCGATTGGCTTTCTTAATGAACGTCGGCTTAGATTATCTGGCTTTAAGCCGAAACTCAAAATCACTTTCTGGTGGCGAAGCACAACGCATTCGATTGGCGACACAAATTGGATCGCAGTTGGTGGGTGTATTATATATTCTGGATGAACCGAGCATTGGTTTACACCAAAGAGACAATGACAAATTGATTCATTCCTTGGAACAATTACGTGACATAGGCAACTCGGTTATTGTGGTCGAACATGATAAAGATATGATTCTACGTGCCGATTACGTGATTGATATTGGTCCAAAAGCGGGAAAACACGGTGGCGAAATCATCAGCAAGGGAACCCCTGCTGAAATTTTGAAAAACCACACTTTGACAGCTTCGTATTTGAACGGAGAAATGGAAATTGAGGTTCCCAAAAAACGTCGGGAAGGCAATGGGAATTTCCTAAAACTGACCGGAGCGAACGGAAACAACCTTAAAAATGTATCGATAGAATTGCCTTTAGGCAAAATGATTTGCGTGACAGGAGTTTCGGGAAGCGGAAAATCGACATTGATAAATGAAACCCTTTATCCTATTTTGAACGCGTATTATTTTAACGGTGTCAAAAAACCTAAACCCTACAAAAAAATCGAAGGTTTAGAATATATCGACAAAGTAATTGATATTGACCAAAGTCCAATTGGGCGAACACCACGCTCAAATCCTGCAACCTATACCGAAGTTTTTACCGAAATCAGAAACCTGTTTACGATGACTTCCGAAAGTATGATTCGGGGTTACAAAGCGGGACGTTTTAGCTTTAACGTAAAAGGCGGGCGTTGCGAAACCTGCGAAGGTTCGGGTGTGAGAACCATTGAAATGAACTTCTTGCCGGATGTTTATGTAGAATGTGAAACCTGCCAAGGCAAGCGTTTTAACAGAGAAACATTGGAAATTCGCTACAAAGGAAAATCTATTTCGGA
>Ga0209443_1000124_pt1 | contig 49005 bp, 49 predicted proteins | sample LauGreBMM110DCMD_2_FD_187571 | JGI IMG/M metagenome (GOLD analysis project Ga0209443, IMG submission 187571) | Freshwater lake microbial communities from Lake Michigan, USA - Su13.BD.MM110.DCMD (SPAdes) (version 2) | ecosystem: Environmental > Aquatic > Freshwater > Lake | place: Lake Michigan... | reverse complement strand
ACTTAACTATGAAGTTTCTAAGCTTGTCAAAGTAGCTGCTTTTTTAGTGCTTACTTTCAATTTAACACTAAACACCCCATTTTTACAAACTGCTGTGGCGCATTGTTTTTATTGAAGTCCTTTAAAAGTGATTTACCTGTTCCTCGTTGATGTAAAATTATACATCTATACTTTTTTTAAGCTCTGAATATAAACTTTCATAAAGGTCAATATCAGGATTTAAACCGGGGCCTCCAGTTAAAAATACTATTGTTTCGCCTTCCCCAATAACTTGATAAAATATTTCTGTTCCATCTTTTGAGTTAAATGATTTAAGGTCTTGCCCAAAAGAAATAATTGGAATAAATAGTAATGCGATGATTAGATGTTTTATTTGTTTAAATTTTTATATAATTAGTGAGTCTCTTTTTTGGATAATATCTCTATAAGTTCATTATTAAAATCTTTGAAAATTTTAATTTTTTTATTGTAATCTAATAATCTAGCTTCAATTATATTTATTTGTATAATTAAATTCTCATCAAGTAATTTATGTCGAATTAATTTAACCTTAAAATAAAATCTTTTATAATTGGATTTTGATACATCAGTATTAAGACTATCTAAAATATGATTAAAATAAAAGTTTCTTATTGGAAGATGTTCTTTAAATAACACTTCAGATGTATTATCTACTTGTTCTCCATTAAGCTCAATTCTTTTATTCCATGGTTCATAATAATTAGATAGCTTCCACTTTAGATCCTTAGATTCAACATAAGTTAAATTACCAGTAGCAATCATATTTTTATAGGAAGAGCTATTTAGGAAAACTGTTTGATTGACATACGAACTATCAATATTGTCCATAGTAAATTTAATGAATTCATTTTCACTTAATCTATTATCATGAAATTCATATAATTTAGCTTTTAACTTTTGAAAATATCGTATGCCATCATCTGAATACTTAATTGTCCTCTCAATAAAAATTGAATCTTGTTTCAAATCTTGTAAAATAGAAAATAGGTTTTGATCTTTACGTTCAATCATGATTTTGTGTTCTCTTACATTTTCAGCAAAAAATCCAAGAGTTACAGCAGCAAATAACATCGCAAATTCAATAATGTATTCAGACCATTTCTTTTTATGTGTTGGGTGGTGTGAGTGATGTACTTCCATATTAATTTTTTATTGTTGAAAAAAAGATAATGTTTTCAATTATAAACCTTCCCAACTATTTGGTTTTATATGTATTTGCAAGTTGCCTACAACGGTTTGCGTATATGACTTGTGGCCGTTTTCAAAGCACTTTCTTGTTGGATTGCACTAAACCTACTTAAAAGTACAAAGCTTGAATTTTCCACTTTCTCCGCCAAAAGTTATATACGCTGTTGTGTAAGTAGCATTATTTTTTAACTGTCGAATGGAGAAAATTCATTTTCCATTTTCCGTCAACCTTTCTAAAAGTTGCGCTTTCCAGCCAGTCAATTTTCATTTTTATTGTGTCATTAAAGACAAAATCCCCGTGATTGAAATAAACTATGTCACCGCTTGATTCATCTATATTTACTCTAATATTGTCAAATTTCCAAGCACCTTTAAAGGAACTGAATTTTTCCTTCATCGTGACAAGACTGTCATTTGTCCAAATTACTCCGTCTTCAAAAAGCACAAAGTCACTTGTGGTTAGCGAATTTAGTTTCTCTAAGTCTTGTGTTTTGATTCCATCAAAATAGTCAGTCAGGATCTTTTTCAAGATTTCTGGGTCGTCTTTCTTTTGTTCGCAATTAGCCAGAAGTCCTATTCCCAGAATCATGGTCAGAATGCTTATTGTTTTCATATTTATTTTGTTTTAGTTTCTCGTCTTACTATTGCCTACAACCTTACGCCGCTTCTCGTCAGTTGAGAAGTTCAGAACTATTTATTTACCGTTAAAGATAAAAATTCTTGCGAAACGGCAACGTGAACTTACCACAAAAACAACAAAGGAGCCACGATTTAACGTAAGTCCTCGATTTTATATACCTTGACTGGCATTTGAACCCGGAACCTGGCCGATAGAAATTTAAAAAAAGAGCCACTATAAAAGTGGCTCTTTGAATTTTTATAGTTTACTTACTACTTAATGCTTTATTTCTTGTCATCATCCATCTATCAGTTCTTCTCCAATAATTATTCATAATTAAGTCGTCTTTTTCATATGAGCCTTTACCATATATTTCATCATATGCAGCACCAAAATCTTGCATAGCGTCTAAATCTTTCCAACCATTAGGTAAGCGTCTTGAAACTATTACTCTAGATTCCCCTGTAACAGTTGCGAAAATTTTCATTTTCCAACCTAATTTATCAAAAACTTTAGGAAATCTCTTTCTTATATCATTTCCTGCTTTAGAATAATTAATGACAGTATATTCAGTTTGTATAACTTTTTCTACTACTCCTTTATCATCATCTACTTTAGAATTACTAAATTCAGGTATAAAAACCAAAACTTCAGCTTGTACACTTTCTAAATGAGGTGCTACATTAATATTCCATGAATCACTTTGACCTTCTGGACGCGTCCAAGGTATATCTCTTTCTTCAAAACTACGAGAGTTAAAATCCGATATCATTCTTTCGCCATGATGTTTGCCTCCAGTAATATTCCAAATAACAACTGCACGGGAGTTTGAAATAGGATTAAATTTAGTATTATGTTTTTCCACACCATCAGAATATGCGGCTTCATGACCCATTTTAATTTTGTGAAAAGTTCGACTCGTTGTTTGTTTTTGAGCAAATGTAAAGATGCTCGTAAACAATAATGTTAGTAATAAAAAATACTTTTTCATTTTTTAGAATTTAAATTGTTTTCCGACTCATAAGGCTTTTCGGATACGCCCCGTTTTATAAAGTGGGTTCTGGACTCCACTAATTTTTCAAAAATATTAAGTGTTCTTGAATAAATTGTGTATCAAATGTTACATAGTAACAATTATTTAATCTTGCCAGATGCAAAGGTTGAATAGGTGGATAGTTGCATCTTTTAATATTTCCATCACGACTTTTTCAGAGAAGACGGAATCATTCAACCTCTCAACCTTTGCATCAAGCAAATTTATAAAACAGTAAACCTAATTAAAGCCATTATGAAAGTAGTGGCTTTTTTTACTAAAAATTAGTATTATTTAACTAATTATTGCCAAATTGTTACCAAATTATTAATTTTTAATAAAAAAATTATTTTTTCTTTAAAAAATATTATTTTTGAAAAAGTTACAAGTGAAGACTAGAAATCACTTTTTAAAAAACGGGGCGGAACCGAAAAGCCATAGGAGTAGGAACAAATATAAATTCAAGTTTATGAAAAAATTGTTACTATTCGCATTATTATTTCAAAGTTATTTTTGTTTATCACAAACATTAAACGCACCTACAATTCCAGCTAATGGAATGGAATTTACAGTTAAAACAATGACAACTGCAGTTAGCAACGCCCAGACAAATGGTGCTTGGAATTTTTCAACTGCGGTAACTACTACTGCATCAAATTTTTCGTTATTACCAATAGCGACTTCTTCCCAAGCTTCTAGCTACCCCTTAGCTACACATGTGAGAAAAATCGGCACGAACGATGAAGCTTATGTAGCTTATAATGGTACTAATTATAGATTTTGTGGTTCAATGGGTATGATTTACACCACGCCTTTATTAATGCATACTTGGCCTATTTCAGCAGGATATACCCATACAAATACTGTAACATTGGCATTTCAAGGGCCAGGGATAATGATAGATAGAACAGATAAAATTGATGTTCAATATATAGCATCGGGTTCTTTAACTATGCCTGGTGGTGTAGTATATCCTAACGCTGTTTTACTTAAAGTTTTGAGAACTCAAACAGATCTTCCAAGAAATGGACAACCAACAACTTATGTAACTACATTAGACATGTATCATTGGTGGATTCCTGGCTACCCAGTTCCTATTGCTGAAACTAGAATTCAAACTCCTCCACCAGGACAAGGAAGTGTTACCAGTTCATCAACTTTTAGAACTCCATTAGTTCCATTGAGTACATATCCAACTGGGACAGTGCATTGTGACCCAGCTAACATAACGGCCATTGTAGATGTTACCAACCCAGCCACAGGTAAAACTTGGATGGACCGCAACCTCGGCGCCAGTCAAGTGGCTACTTCCAGTACCGACGCCCTGGCCTACGGAGACTGCTACCAATGGGGCCGACGAGCCGATGGCCACCAGTGCCGAACTTCTCCAACTACAACAACTATGAGTGCAGTAGATCAACCCGCGCATGGTGAATTTATTTTAATAGTAGGAAATCCTAATGCGGCGCCTGCCGATTGGCGAAGCCCTCAAAACGACAATTTATGGCAGGGTGTGAATGGTATAAACAACCCTTGCCCGAGTGGGTATCGTTTGCCTACCGCAGTCGAACACGCTAACGAGGTAGCTAGTTGGAGCTCACAAACCAGCCAAGGGGCATTTAATTCAGTATTAAAGTTAACTTTAGGGGGGGGTCGTAACCATGCAAATGGCAATATTGACTATCCCGGAAATGCAGGTCCTTATTGGAATAGTACGGTGTCGGGAACCAACTCGTCTATAACCGTAATCAATAATGTTCAAAACATAGTTTTCACTTCGACTAACTATCGTATGAAAGGAAATGCTGTGCGCTGCATTAAGGAAAGTTCACTTTCTAGTACAACATTCAATACAATTGGGTTAAAACTATATCCTAATCCCGTTGTTAGTATTTTAAACGTAAGTATTGATTCCAATCTTATCAATCAGCCGTATACTATAATTGATGGTTTAGGAAAAGTAGTTTTAAAAGGAAAGCTCAACGGAGTTGAAAGCACTATCAATGTAGAGCAATTATCGAAAGGTATTTATTATCTAAAAATAGACGGTAACAGCTCCAGCAAGTTTATAAAACAGTAAACCTAATTAAAGCCATTATGAAAATAGTGGCTTTTTTTATTAAATTATACCCCCTATTGATATTTCTGTTTAATTTTGACAGGAAATTAATACGTTTTAAATTATTTATTTATTGTTCAAGAGAGCTATGAGACTTATGTTATTTGTTCTGTGTGTGTGTGTTTTCCAGGGAATGTTTGCTCAATCCATTTCTGGTAATTTTTCAAATTTCAATTTTCAAAAAATAAAACTTGAAGGATTTAATGGTTTGAAAACTTATACTATTTCAGAAGCTATAACAGATGAGAAAGGTTTTTTTAAACTAAATTTTACCAAATCGAATTATGGAGTAGGATGTTTGCTAACTTCGGACAACAAACCTCTTTTTGTGATTTTAAGTAGTGAGAACATTGAAATACTAGGAGAAGTATTAAGCGTCCCTGAAACTATTAAAATTAGGAAAGGACAAGAGAATTTATATTATGAACAATATGCTAAAGAACAACCTCGTAGAGAACAAGCATTAAGTGCATGGGGCTATTTAGAGAAAATGTATACAACAGATTCGTTGTTTTCAATTCAAAAAACACCTATACAAGCTATACAAGAAGAAAAACAACGAATAAAAAAGGAAAATATAGTTTTTTTATCTTCGCTACCAAATGAAAGCTATGTGAAATGGTTTTTACCAATCCGTAAATTAGTGAGTTCAGTGTCTATTATTGCACAATATCGTCCAGAAGAAATTCCTGAAACTATTGAAGCTTTCCGCAATTTAGATTATACGGATCAAAGGTTGTATAAAAGTGGTTTGTATAAAGACGCAATTGAAAACCATTTTTGGTTGTTAGAAAATAGTGGTAAACCATTGGATAACGTTTTTGAAGAAATGAAACTATCCATTGATGCGATGTTTATAAAATTAGCAACCAATGAGAAACTATTTAATGAAGTAACCGATTATTTGTTTGACTTATTAGAAAAGCACAGTTTGTTTCAAGCATCTGAATATTTAGCTTTAAAAGTATTGAATGAAGGAAGTTGTGCTATTAATAGCGATTTATCCAATCAGTTAGAAACCTACCGTGCAATGAAAAAAGGCAATATTGCGCCTGAGATTATCTTTAATAATTCATTTTTTGCGAACCTAAACAAATCAGTAACTAAACTATCTGATATGAAAAACAACTATACTTTTGTTGTATTTGGTGCAAGTTGGTGCCCAAAATGTAAGGGTGAGTTAACTGAAATAGTTAAATCTTATGACAAATGGAAATCCAAAGGTGTTGAAGTGGTTTTTATAGCATTAGAAGATAATAAAAATACATTTATAGATTTTGCAAATGCATTTCCTTTTCCGTCCTATTCCGACTTGAATAAATGGGAGAGTAAAATCGTAAAAGAGTATTATGTTTTTTCTACACCAACCATTTTTCTTCTTGATAACAAAAGAGAAATTATTTTAAGACCTAATTCTTCAGAACAAATGGATTCTTGGGTTGATTGGTATTTAAAGTAAAAATAATTTAAGGGCAATCAAAAAAAGGTTGTGTAAATGAATTTCCATATTATCTACAAAGCCTATCTATTTGTATTTCTGATAGTTAAATAAATTACCATCGCATTAAAATTGTAACTTTCTCCAATAGGGGGAGCAAAACAAAACCTGATACTTTCGTATCGGGTTTTTTTGTTTTTATAGGTTAAAATTAATATCTATACTTTTACTTTCCTATTTATTTTCTGAATTCCAATTAATTAATTTTTATCCGTTTCCCTTTTTAACTTAAAAATTTCTTAACAAATAATTAATTGTTATTTAGAAGTAATTGTTTACATTTGATAAAAATAATTCTAATTTAAAACCCTTTATTATGAAGTTAATTTATTCTTTATTATTTGTATCTCTTTTATTTGCATCTTGTAAATCAAAAAGCGATTCGGCTGCCAACGAAGCATTCGAGAAAAATTCTAAAACTGTTTTAACCTATCTACAAGGCTTTCAAAATGAAAAAATTGATTACTCTTCATTTTCTAAAGATTTCAAATCATTGAATACTTGGTTCGGCGCCAAAGACACTATTTCATTGGATGAATTTAAAATTGGAGACCGTGAAACTTTGAAAAATTTTAATTTTAAATTGTTAGATTCCGTTCCTGTTTTTTTACCCGGAGTAAATTCGCTAACAAAAGAAGTCGATGGATCTGTACGTATTTATTCTACTTGGGAAATTAGTACCGAAAAAACGGATTCTACCGAAGCCAAATCAGGTAGATTAAAAATCTATGAATCCTATGATTTTGATGTTGATGGAAAAATTCTTTACCAACAAGGATATGGGGATTTTACTGGTTTAATAATGTACTTAACTAATAAATAATTTAAATTTAAAAAACAATCAAAATGAAATTAACAATCAAAAATATTTCAGCATTTATCCTTTTGGCATTTTCAAGTTTTGCAATTGCTCAAAATACTACGTCTGCAGGTAAAATATTTCAAGAAGGAAAAGACAAAGGTAAAACCTATATTCTTGGTAGTGACAAAGCAATGAATGTAGTTTTAGAAAGCATGAAAGCATACAATTCTAACGATGCTAAGAAAGATTTGTCTTTTTACTCGGATAAAATGATTAAAGAAACAGGAGATTTCAGTAACAATTGGCACAAGTCAATGAAATCATTAAACCAACAACCCTTTGCAATGTTTCCGCTTAAAATTAAAGGGTCTAATGAAGATCTTGTTTTTTCAATCTCACAAGAAGATCGAGAATGGAAAAATGGGTCTAAACAAAAATTATATTTGTTTGAAATTTTTACCATCAACAAAGTCGGAAAAATAAGTGACTTTTTGCAATTTCAAAATTTACCTTCCACAAATGAATTTGGCTTATCAGATGGGGGTAAATATTTTATGAAAGACAGTACGGCAACCTTTACCTTTTCTAATAGAGGGGAAGTAGAAACGATTGAAAAAATGGCAGTTGCTTTCAATAAAATGGATGGTGAGGCTTATTCTAAGTTTTTTGCAGATTCTTTAACATACTATCATTCCAATGGAAAGTTTGAAAAAATATCAAATAAAAATTGGATCAACTATTTTGATAATACAAAATCCGTAAACTGGAAAATTAACGGAATTTTACCTTATAAAATTTCTGATACAGACCCAGTTTCTGGAATAATGGTTAGTGCAAATATAAAATGGGAAATGAAAGATGGAACTATAGGGGATAGAGATCAATTTCTTCAATATTCTTATAGTTTAGACGGAAAAATAACAAGCGTTAATAGCTTTGGGAAAGATGTAAAATATGTTTCTAAAGAAGAAAAAATGGCTGCCATTAAAGCAGAAATTATAGCATTAGAAAAAAGCTATGACACCTATTACAATGCTGGTGATTTTAATAACTTGATAACCCTTTATGCTGATGATGCACTACAACTTCCTAGTAACCAAACCATTATTGCTGGAAAAGCAGCAATTCTAAAAGACATGGAAGAGAAAAGAACTAAAACTAAAAAAGGAGAAACAATTATTAGCGAAACTTCTGATGTTTTTGGCGATGAAAACACCGTTACCGAAGTTGGAAAAACAATTCGAAAAGATGCATCAGGAAAAGTAAAAAGCACAGGAAAATACATTACTATTTGGAAGAAAGTAAATGGAAAATTCGTAACCGTTAGAGAAATGTGGAATGATGATGCCAAGTAATACTATCATAAATAATTAATTCAATCAAAAAGAGCAACTGTAACTAGTTGCTCTTTTTTTATATTTAATATTGCAATAAATGCTTTTGATTTTCAATAGTTATGCTTTGAATCTCATTTGCAAATTCTAAATATTTTTCTCTTCTACTACTAATAAACAACTCTCTATCCTTAAAGACTTCTGCTTTAATAGAAAGCTGAGATTCATTTAATTCATCATCTGTCAAATTATCAATTGAAATCAGGTATAACTCAACTAATAGAGGCAGAATACAAATTCCTTTTCTGGTAGCTATAAACATAGCGCTTTTTTTAGTCCCCTTTGGATTTAATTTAGCAACATAACCAAATTCTATTAAATGAACTAATCTCGAGGTAAGGATATTAGTCGCTATTTTTTCTTTCGAATTTGAAAACTCCTTAAAAGTAGCTTTTTTTTGTAATAACATATCTCTTAATATCAATAAAGACCATTTATCACCAAATAAATCTACAGACATCGCAATAGCGCAAGTAGATCTGTAATTATTGTTATTCATTTTTTAAAATTATCTAATTAATGTATGCCTAAATATTAATAACTCTAGTATTTGAGAAATTATTAACCAATAAATGATAAATAATATTGCAAAAATAATAAACGTTATTAATCAAAAATTAATATTAACATAACATTGCAAATTGTTTGTGTAATACAATTAATAAATTAAATTTGTGGCGTATAAATAATTTAAACATTAATAAAATGAAAAAAACTATTGCGCTTCTCGCTTTAACCTGTACTCTTTTTGTTGGATGCAAAAATGAAAGTGCCGAAAGAGAAAAAATTGCTCAAGCAAATATCGATTCCTATTCTAAAACATGGGAATTAGTTATTAATGAAGGAAAAGTAGACGTCCTTGACTCAGCCTATGCTCCTGAAATTGTACTGCACACAGTCCCTGAAATTAAAGGAATAGCAGGGGCAAAAGCCTATTATGCTAATTTTGTAACTGGGTTTTCAAACAGAAAATTTATAGTAAAAGAGACTTTTGGTAGTGGAGACAAACTAACAAAATACTGGGAATTTAAAGGAACTCACACTGGAGATTTCATGGGGATTCCTGCAACTGGTAAAACAATTGACATAGAAGGTTGTACTATTGCTAGAATGGTAAACGGAAAAATCGTTGAAGAAAGAGATTTCATGGACAATATGTCTTTTCTAAAACAATTAGGGTTAATGAAATAATTATTAATTTATTTCAAAGGAAGGGTTTTAGTGTGTACTAAAACCCTTTTTTATTTTATTAAAATACGTATTTTTGTAAAATAATATAACAATTCTTAACTAAATAGTTACAATGATAACAATTGCAAATCCATTCGGAATGAAAGAAGCACTAGCTCAATTAGGTGTAAAAGCGATAAACGAAGGTACTTCTACAGGAGTAAATAATTTTTCAAATGGCGCAACTTTAGAAAGTTATTCCCCAGTTGACGGACAATTAATAGGTTCTGTAAAATGCACTTCCGAAACGGATTACGAAAAAGTGATGCAAGCTGCTACTGCGGCATTTCAAACATTTAGAATAATGCCAGCGCCTCAACGAGGTGAAATTGTTAGACAATTTGGTGAAAAGCTTAGACAAAATAAAGAAGCTCTTGGTAAATTGGTTTCCTATGAAATGGGAAAATCACTTCAAGAAGGGTACGGTGAAGTTCAAGAAATGATCGATATCTGTGATTTTGCTGTAGGGCTTTCAAGACAATTACACGGGTTAACAATGCACTCTGAAAGACCCGGTCACAGAATGTACGAACAATATCACCCAATGGGCGTAGTAGGAATCATTTCTGCATTTAATTTCCCCGTTGCCGTGTGGGCCTGGAACACGGCGTTAGCTTGGATTTGTGGTGATGTTTGCGTGTGGAAACCTTCGGAAAAAACCCCCCTTTGTGGAATTGCTTGCCAAAATATTATTGCTGAAGTAATCAAAGAAAATAACCTTCCCGAAGGAATTTCGTGCTTAATTAATGGCGATTATAAAGTGGGTGAATTAATGACTAATGATCGTAGAATTCCTTTAATATCAGCAACTGGATCAACAAGAATGGGAAAAATTGTAGCGCAAACTGTAGCCGGCCGATTAGGAAAATCTTTATTAGAATTAGGTGGAAACAATGCCATCATTGTGACCCCAGATGCCGATATAAAAATGACAGTAATCGGAGCTGTTTTTGGAGCTGTAGGAACTGCAGGACAACGCTGTACCTCAACCAGAAGATTGATTATTCACGAAAGTATTTACGATAAAGTGAAAGACGCAATGGTATCGGCTTACAACCAACTTAGAATTGGAAATCCATTGGATCAAAACAACCACGTGGGACCCTTAATTGATACTTTAGCAGTTAAAATGTACAAAAATGCTTTGGAAAAAGTGGTTGCCGAAGGAGGCAAAATCCTTGTGGAAGGCGGCGTACTTTCAGGCGAAGGCTATGAAAGTAGCTGCTACGTAAAACCAGCAATTGCTGAAGCTGACAACTCATTTGAGATTGTTCAACACGAAACTTTTGCACCAGTTTTATACCTATTAAAATATTCTGGCGACGTTCCTAATGCTATCGCAATTCAAAACGGAGTGGCGCAAGGGCTTTCCTCAGCAATTATGACCAATAATTTGCGAGAAGCAGAACTTTTCCTTTCTGTTGCAGGTTCCGATTGTGGAATTGCAAACGTAAACATCGGTACTTCAGGTGCTGAAATTGGTGGCGCTTTTGGTGGTGAAAAAGAAACTGGCGGCGGACGTGAATCAGGTTCTGACGCTTGGAAAGTATACATGAGAAGACAAACCAATACTATCAATTACACTACAAGTTTGCCATTAGCACAAGGAATAAAATTTGATTTGTAATATAAATTAGGTTTAATTCCTCCCTTTTTCATCAGGATATAATTGTGGCAAAGGATCACTTTGCCAATATTCTTTTGTATAAATATCTAAAATTGTTAACGGCCCTAAAAATGCCGCCCCCGTGTCGATATTCCAAACATTGGCCATTTGTAAAGGGATTGTTTTATTGATTTTAGTAACTGGGGTGTGCCCTATATAAATTTCGCTATATAATTTTAACCTTTTTGGATACAAAAGAGCATCTGGACTCATTGATTTATCCAATGCAACTGCCATCTCCCAGAGTGTTCGTTCCCAATAAAACATTTTAGGAAAATATTCGTAAGTTACTCCGTTCAAATTGGTAAATCCTGCATGAACAAATAATCGGTTACTAGAATCCAGATAATAATTATGCAAATTTTTTAAAAAATCGATGTGTTTTTGTTTAGTAGCCTCGTCAACATTCGCATAAGCCAAAACAGTTGCCTCTCCCCCGTGTTCCTTCCACATTGGATTGTCCCGATTGGATTGCAACCAATCTAACAATAATTCATCGTGATTTCCTAGAATAAAAATACAATTTTGCTGCTGGCTCAAGCCAATTAAAAAATCGATAACTTGTGGCGATTCACTCCAGCCATCAACATAATCCCCTAGGAAAATTAAGGTATCTTTTTGGGTAATATTGGCCTTTTTTAAAACTTGATTGAGGGCTCTCAAACCGCCGTGTATGTCTCCTATTACAAGAATTCTCATTTGTTTTTAATCAATTTATTTCGGTGCAAAATTAAGTTAAAATAGACTACTAATTTAAAAATAGCAAATATTAAATAATTATGATATTCATAGGTAAAGCAAAAGATAAGTAAAGGTTACTTTTGAATAAAATTATTTATAAAATGTTTTTGTTAAGAAAAGAACTGAGAATATTACCTTAGATTTGTTAGAAAATAATTTACATTTAATTTAGTTTCTCAAGAAAACTATTTTTATTAGATTAATCTTTTAGAAGCACAATAGGAATGAAAACGGATACCCTTATTTTTATAATTATAGGCTTGATGATTTGTTTTTCATGCGGTAATTTATCTCCATTAAAAAAAGCTAAAACCACGATTGACAAACAAGGACATCGAGGTTGTCGCGGTTTAATGCCAGAAAACACTATCCCAGCGTTTTTAAAAGCTGTTGATTTAGGGGTAAATACTTTAGAAATGGATCTTGTTATTACAAAAGACAATCAAGTATTAGTAAGTCATGAGCCTTTTTTTAACCATGAAATAACCACTATGCCAAATGGCGAATGGGTCTTGGAATCGAATGAAAAAGAGTTAAACATTTATAAAATGCCCTATTCAGAAGTTAAAAAATATGATGTTGGTTTAAAAACACACCCTAGATTTCCAAACCAATTTAAAATGAAAGTACACAAACCATTGCTTTCAGAGGTGATTGATTCAGTTGAAATTTATGCAAAAAAAAATCGCAAATCCCCTCTTTATTATAATATAGAAACTAAAACAACTTCTAAAACGGATGGTATATTTCATCCTGAACCCAAAGAATTTGTTGATTTAATAATGAATGTCATTTTCGGAAAAAAAATCGAGGATAGAGTGATTATTCAGTCGTTCGACATCCGAACACTTCACTATTTACATCAAAAATACCCTGAAATAAAAACAGCTTTGCTAGTTGAAGATTTCGATAAAAAAGAATTCTTAAAACAAATTGAAGATTTAGGGTTTGTTCCGACAATTTACAGTCCAGCTCAAAATTTAGTTACACCCCAATTAGTAAAAGCATGCAAGTCTAAAGGGATAAAACTGATTCCCTGGACAGTAAATGAACTCAAAGGCATTGATAAACTGGAAAAAATGGGTGTGGACGGAATAATTTCAGATTATCCTAATTTATTTTTCGAAAAATAAAAAGCCACTTATTGTACATCATATTTCATCTTTCTCAATACGCGCAAGGACTCTTTGAAGGACAAATAGATGGCGCCAAATGGTTTTAAAAGTAACTTGGCATCTATTAATTTCTGTTTTGCTTCCTCAAATCCATTAAGGTAACAAATCATAAAGGTAGAAGGTAAATTTTCTAAATCTTTAAACTCATTTATCGACAATTCTGTTCCATTTTCTAATTTTTTCAACAAGGAAAGGTTTGAATTATATACGTGAAATAATATTTTTTTATCAAATTCTGGCGGTTCAAAGAGCATTTCACGTTCAATTTTATAATAACCATTATCAAAAAAATGCAAGGTTTGTTTTTCTAATGGATAATACCTTATTTTATCATTTAGCCCCAAAGGAACATATTCGGTAATGGTAAAAGTGGTGTCGTTATAGCTAATTGTTACTACATCTTGTGCAGAGTAAAACAATTTTATTTGCTCGTTTATCAAAGCGATATCCACTCTTGAAAGAAAAATTTTATCATCAACTTTTTTATATTTTCCTGCCCAACATATGACAAATAGTTCTTTAAAAACTTTGTATTTAGGTGTGAAATCTTTATGGCTTAAATTCATAAATGCTATTACACCGTCTAAAGTATATTCTATGCTATTTCGGGAATTATTTTCAATCCCATGAACCGTTTTCGAATTTTGGTAATTTCTTTCAATTTCCCCTTCAACAGGAATTGTGTTACTTCCGATCCTTATATAAAAGCTATTTATTGGAATTGTATAAATCCCTTTTTTAAAATACGAAGTTCTCTTTTTTGGCTTAATTGTTACCAATCCTATCACTTTGTCTTTAGGTAAATTTGGAAAAGGAACATTGTCATATTGAATTTTAGGTGGGTTTTCCAAATAAGCATTAACTAAATTCTGAATGCGACTGTCGTCAAAGAAGTCATCTCCCACAATTTCGTTATCATGGTCTTCAACACCCACAACTATATAGGAATTATTAGTTGGATTTGAATTGGACAAGGCGCAAATATGTTTTAAAAACTTGGCTTTTCCTTCACGAATATGCAAATTTAACTGCCGCTTTTTATCATAAAAACTGGACTCATCGTTGTGCGTAAGTAAATTTTTAATAAGAAGTCTTTTGTTGATCATTTTCAGCGAATTATTTACAAATTTCGCTTTACAATACTTACCATCGCTTGAGCCGTAGGCATAACCACCAAATCGGCAATGTTCACATGGTAGGGTCTTGATACAACAAAATGAATTATATCGGCTAAATCTTCCGCTTGTAAAGGGGAAAATCCTTTGTAAACATTGTTAGCTCTTTCATTATCCCCTTTGAAACGAACTGAACTAAATTCGGTGTCAACCATCCCTGGATGAATGGCACCTACTCGAATTCCGTAAGGATTCAAATCGATTCTCATCGCTTGGTTTAACGAATCTACTGCGTGTTTTGTGGCACAATAAACATTCCCATTTGGGTATACTTCCTTTGCAGCGGTGGAACCAATATTAATAATATGACCCGATTCACGAGCGACCATTTTGGGGATAATCGCTCTGGAAACATATAAAAGCCCTTTCAAATTGATGTCGATCATTGCATCCCAATCGTCTAAATCACCTCTTTGGATTGGATCTAAACCATGAGCATTTCCAGCATTATTGACTAAAACATCTATATTTGAAAACGATTCAGGAAGTGACGCAATACTATCAAAAACTGCTTTTTTATCTCGAACATCAAACAATAAAGAATGTACTTCGGTTACTGCTGAAAGTTCTTTTTGGAGTTCTAAAATTCGATCTTCACGACGCCCACAAAGAACAATTTTATAATTATTTTTAGCCAAAACTCTTGCAGTGGCTCTTCCAATTCCGCTTGTTGCGCCTGTAATTAATGCTGTTTTCAATTTAATTTTTTATTTATTTATTATTAAGGGACTTTAATTCCCCTACTTTCGGTCCAAATGGCAAACCAATCTTCTTTTTCTAATTCCAACTGGGTTGCTTTCATTAGCTGCTGAATTCTAGCCACATTTACGGTCCCAGCAACCGGAATAATTGTTGCAGGATGTTGTAAAATCCAAGCCAATAAAAGCGTATCTGCGCCAAAGTGGTATTTTGAAACTAACGAAACAAGTAGTTTTTTTAATCTTCTCGTTTGCTCATTGTCCTCACGAAACACAGTTCCAAGGGGATTCCAAGATAGGGGTTGTATGTTGTTTATTTGCATATAATCCAAACTTCCGTCCAACATCGGCTCAAAATTAGTTGCCGAAAACTGAATTTGATTGAAACTAATTTCCGTTTTTTGACGAATTAATTCTGTTTGTGAAGCTGTAAAATTGGATACTCCAAAATCAATTATTTTACCTTCCGATTTTAATTTTGATACCGCCTCAGCAATTTCATCGGCCTGCATTAACGGACTTGGGCGGTGCAATAAAAGAACATCAAGATAATCGGTTTGTAAGTTTTTTAAGGAATTTTCCACCGACCAAATGAGGTAATCTTTCGAGTAATCGTAATGTTTAATTGTAGTAGGCCTATTTTCTGAAACTTGATTAATTCCACATTTAGAAATAAACTGAAAGGAATCTCTACTGATTTTGCTTGAAGCAAATGCCTTTCCGAATGCTGCTTCAGTGGTATAGGCACCATAAATATCGGCATGATCAAAGGTGGTAATTTTATTTTCAAGACAAATATTTATAGTGCTTTCCATTTCGGAAGTGCTAAGATTTTTATCCCAAACGCCCCAATTCATAGTTCCAGCAATAATAGGCGATAACTTATTTTTATTCAAGGTTTTACTATTTAAATGTTAAATGAATTGGAATGGTATTTAGGTAATTTTCATAAAGTTCTTAAAATTATAAAAAGAAAATCACAATTCAGCCTTAAAAGCAATTGTTTTATAGAAGTTTTAACCATTTTTTAACATCGTACTTCTAAAAAAAAATTCAATTTGCACTCTCAAATTTAAATGTTAAAATTTACACTATTAAAATCAGTAAAATGGAAGAAAATACTTCGACTTTAGACATCAGAGCTATAAATGAAAAAATTGAAAAAGAAAGTGCTTTTATAGACCTTCTTACTATGGAAATGAACAAAGTAATTTTGGGTCAGAAGCACATGATTGAAAGATTGTTAATTGGACTTCTTGGACAAGGACATATTTTATTAGAAGGAGTTCCAGGATTGGCAAAAACTTTAGCTATTAATACTTTATCACAAGCCGTTCAGGGTTCTTTTAGTAGAATTCAATTTACTCCCGATTTATTGCCTGCAGATGTTGTGGGAACAATGATTTATAACATTAAACAAAATGAATTTTCAATAAAAAAAGGACCCATTTTTGCTAATTTCGTTTTGGCAGATGAGATCAATCGTGCGCCTGCTAAAGTGCAATCAGCATTACTAGAAGCAATGCAGGAAAAGCAAGTTACTATTGGCGATACCACCTTTAAATTAGAAAAACCATTTTTAGTATTGGCTACCCAAAACCCAATTGAACAAGAAGGAACGTACCAACTTCCAGAAGCTCAAGTAGACCGTTTTATGCTAAAAACGGTTATCGATTATCCTAAAATGGAAGACGAAAGATTGGTGATTCGTCAAAATTTAAAAGGAGCTTACGAAAAAGTAAATGCTGTAGTGACTGTAGATCAAATTTTACGAGCCCAAGAAGCAGTTCGTGAAGTATATATGGATGAAAAAATCGAAAAATACATCCTAGATATTATTTTTGCAACTCGTTTTCCTGAGCAATATAAATTAGCAGATTTAAAACCTCTAATCAGCTTTGGATCTTCTCCACGTGGAAGTATCAATCTAGCAAATGCAGCTAAATGTTATGCGTTTATTAAACGAAGAGGGTATGTGATTCCGGAGGATGTTCGTGCCGTAGTTCATGATGTATTGCGTCACAGAATTGGAATTACTTATGAAGCAGAAGCTGAAAACATTACCTCTGTTGACATCATCAACAAAATTATAAATGAAATTGAAGTACCTTAATTAGATAGCAGTGGTCAGTTTATAAGTGGTCAGTTAAGAACTGAATACTAAAAACTGGAACACTGAACACTTTCATAAATGGATACCAAAGAACTATTAAAAAAAGTACGTAAAATAGAAATTAAAACCCGAAGATTGAGCGATCACATCTTTTCGGGAGAATATCACACGTCTTTTAAAGGGCGCGGGATGACCTTTTCTGAGGTTCGTCAGTACCAATATGGTGATGATATTCGTGCAATAGATTGGAATGTAACTGCTAGATATAACGAAGCCCACGTTAAAGTTTTTGAAGAAGAACGGGAGTTAACTATGATGCTAATGGTTGATATTTCTGGTTCGGAGAGTTTTGGTTCTAAAAACCAATTTAAAAAAGAAATTGTTACAGAAATTGCAGCCACAATGGCTTTTTCGGCAACTCAGAATAACGATAAAATAGGTTTGATTTTATTTTCTGATCAAATAGAATTATATATCCCTCCAAAAAAAGGAAAATCACATGTATTGAGAATTATTCGTGAATTAATTGAATTTCAACCTAAAAGCACTAAAACAGGTATTTCACAAGCACTAAAATTTTTGTCGGGAACGCAAAAAAAGAAGGCAATTGTATTTTTAATTTCTGATTTTATGTCAGATGAATACGAACAAACTTTAAAAATTGCTTCTAAAAAACATGACATAACGGGTATTAGAGTATTTGATATTCGCGAAGAAAAATTACCAAATCTTGGGATGGTTCCAATGTTAGATGCGGAAACCGGTGAGACGCAATTAGTAAATACCGGATCTAAAGCCATTCGTTTGGAATACGAAAAAGAATACCAAAACAAAGTCGATTATTTTATTGATACCTTTAGAAAATCTGGTTCCGGAGTTGTAAATACAAGGGTTGATGAAAGTTACGTAACCAAATTATTAAGTTATTTTAAGTCGCGATAATCATAATGAAAATTAAATATTATATACTTTTCTTATTAATTTCAGTTCCTCTATTTGCTCAAAAGCAAGTGGAAACTAAAATAGACGTTACCAAAAACAAAATCGGGGCACAATTCAACTTGACCTATAAAACAACAGTTGATACCGCATCAAAAGTAGTTTTTCCAACTTTAAAGAACTTTGGAAAAATGGAAGTGATCCGTTCCTATGTAGTGGATACCATTAAAAATGGAGCGAGATACGAACTTATAAAAAAATATGGGGTGACCCAATTTGACTCAGGGAAGTATGTAATTCCGAGCTTAAAGATCCTTATCAATAATAAAGCATTTGCTACCGATTCTATTTTAGTGGAAGTTTCTGATGTTAAAGTGGATACCCTAAAGCAAAAATTATTTGACATCAAACCCATTGCCGAATCGGAATTTCAATTGAGTAATTTTTGGACCTATTTCTTAATCATTTTAGGAATTTTAGGAATTGGTGCTTTAATTTATTGGTTAGTAAAAAAATACAAAGAGAAGAAAGTTGAAGTAATTGAAGAGCTAAAAAGCCCTATAGAAAGAGCAACTATTTTACTTAAAAACTTAGAAAAAAAGGAACTTTGGCAAAAGGGTGCTGTAAAAGAATATTACAGTGAATTGACGGATATTGCTAGAAATTATATTGAGGAAGCAATCGAAATTCCAGCTATGGAAAGCACTACTTCGGAGCTTATTATTGCCCTTAGAGCCGCTTCTATCAAAAAGAAAATGACGGTTTCTGCTGAAACTCTTGAGAATTTAGAGCGCGTTTTAATGCAAGCCGATTTAGTGAAATTTGCTAAATCGAGACCAGTAGATTTTGAAATTGCCGAAGACCAAAACAAGATTGAAAAAGCAATTCTAACATTGGATAAATCCATACCTATAGAAATTGAACCGGAAGTTGACACAACGGAATGGGACGAAATGCGTCGTTTGCAAAAATTGAAAAAAGAGAAAAAAACTAGAATTTTAACTGCTGTAGGAATAGTGGTTGGGGCAATAGTAATTCTATTTATTTTCTTGGTTGCAACCAAGGGATTCGATTGTGTAAAAGACACTATTATTGGAAGCGCAACCAAAGATTTAGTAGAAGGAAAATGGGTTTCAAGCGAATATGGCAATCCAAAAGTGCATATTGAAACGCCAAAAGTCTTGACGCGAATTGATGCGTCTAAACAATTTCCGAAAGAGGTAGTTAAAATGCTAAAAGAAGGAAGTGTTTTTACATATGGAAGTTTGCAAAGCAATTTTTACATCGCATTAGCAACAGCAACGCCAAAACAGGAATTAGATTACGACCTTCAAAAAGGATTAGAAGGAACTATAAGTGGATTTGGAGGACAAAATGTAGTTTTAAAACAAGAAGAATTCCAAACCAAAATGGGCGTTTCTGGTTTAAAGGGATTTGGAACATTGGTATTGCTTGATCCTATTTCAAAAAGTAGTGTGAAGTTGTATTTTGAAGTAATCTTATTTAAAGAAAACGGCGGCTACCAGCAAGTCATTTTATTACATGAAGAAGGTGATAAATATGCGGAGCAAATTTCGGAAAAAGTGATGAATTCAGTTGAATTTAAAAAAGGCGAAAACAATGAATAAAATGACTTTTCTAAATCCTGAATTTTTCTGGCTTTTTCTTTTAGTTCCAGTTGTTATTGCATGGCAAATATGGAAAAGAAAGGAACAAACAGCTACTTTAAAAATAAGTTCGTTAGAGGGTTTTAAGAATTCAAAATCTGTTTTGGCCAAATTAAAACCGATGCTATTTATATTTCGAATATTGGCGTTAAGTTCTTTAATTATAGCGATGGCACGTCCTAGAACTGTAGATGTGAGTAGCAAAACCAAAACTACAAAAGGAATTGATATTGTAATGTCTGTGGATGTTTCTGGAAGTATGTTGGCCAAAGATTTCAAGCCAAATCGAATGGAAGCTTTGAAAGAGGTAGCAGAAAATTTTGTAAAAGGAAGACCAAATGACCGAATAGGATTAGTAGTTTATGCATCTGAAGCCTACACAAAGTCGCCGGTTACAAGTGATAAAGCGGTGGTTATGGATGCCATTAGAAGTATAAAATACGACAATGTCCTTCAAGATGGAACTGGAATTGGAATGGGTTTAACAACAGCAATTAACCGATTAAAAGACAGCAAAGCTAAAAGTAAAATTGTCATATTAATGACTGATGGGGTGAATAATGCCGGTTTTATTGAACCACAAACGGCATCTGATATAGCTCAACAATACGGAATTAAAGTCTATACGATTGGAATTGGATCCAACGGCATGGCCGATTTTCCCTATGCAATTGCGCCAAACGGGCAGTTTTTATTTAGAATGATGAAAGTTGAAATTGACGAAGCGTTACTTCGATCGATAGCAAAAAAAACAGGCGGAAAATATTTCCGAGCGAATAGTAATCAAAAATTAGAATCGATTTATAATGAGATTAATAAGTTAGAAACAACGGAAATTCAAGAGTTAAAATTCTATGATTACGATGAAAAATTTAGACCTTTTGCACTTTTTGCGGGGTTATTATTGTTGTTGGAATTAGGATTACGAAACACCCTTTTTAGAAGTTTTATATAATTTCGAAATCGTAAAGAAATTGGTATTTAAGAAAAATATATGTACGAATTAGACGAAAAAAAATATTTGCCTTTACTTTTTATCATTCCAATTTTGGTTGTGGTATTTCTATTCAATTTATATTGGAAAAGAAAAAAACAACAGGAATTTGGAGATTTAGAAATGATAAAAAAATTGAGTCCTGAGAGTTCAGGATTTAAAACTGGGCTTAAATTTGTTGTTTTGATACTTGCTTTTGCTTGTTTAGTTATTGGATTAGTTAATCCAAAAATTGGAACCAAATCCGAGACTGTTAAACGAGAAGGAATAGACATTGTATTTGCTGTAGACGTATCTAAAAGTATGCTTTGCGAAGATGTTGCGCCAAGTAGATTAGAAAAAAGCAAGCAAATTGTTTCGCAAATCATCAATCAATTAGTAGGTGATAGAATTGGAATTGTAGCCTATGCAGGCAGTGCATTCCCAGTTTTACCAATTACAACTGATTATGGAGTGGCAAAAATGTTTTTACAAAGTATGAATCCTTCTATGGTTTCTTCACAAGGAACCTCATTAGTTGACGCTATAAAATTATCTTCCACTTATTTTGATGATGATAAAAAAACGAGCAAATTATTAATTCTAATTTCGGATGGAGAAGATCATTCTGAAGGCGCCAATGATGCTGCGGAAGAAGCCAATAAATTAGGATTAAAGATTATTACAATAGGGTTGGGAACTAAAAAGGGTGGTCCAATTCCATTAAAAGAAAATGGCAGGGTTATCAGTTTTAAAAGAGATCAAAATAACGAAGTGGTAGTTACAAAATTAAATGAAGAAAGCTTAAAATTAATTTCTAAAAACTCCAAGGGGGGCTACATCAATGGAAATAACACTAAGGAAGTTTTAGAATATATAAAAAAGGCATTGGATAATATTGAGAAAACAGAGTTTGAAGCACAACAATTCACCGACTATAATTCTCAATTCCAATGGTTTTTAGGAATGGGATTTTTTCTGCTTTTTATAGATGTTTTCTTTTTGGAAAGAAAAACAGAATGGTTGAAAAAGTTGAATTTATTTAATGAAAAAGAATAATGAAGAATATAGTACTATATAGTTTTATCTTACTTTCTTTTGCGATATTCGCTCAAGAAAAAGATTTTCATTTGCCTAAAGCAAATAATGAATTCGCAGATAAAAAATATGCGAATGCAGAAGCTGAATATCGAATTTCACTTTCAAATAACCCTAAGAAATCTATTTCTGCCTATAATTTAGGAAATGCTATTTACAAACAAAATAATAATTCAGAAGCCCTATTTTCTTATGAAAATGCAATAAAAAATGCTACTGTTAGGCGTGAAAAACACCCGGCTTTTCACAATTCAGGAAATATTTACATGAAAGAAAAGAACTATTCAGCTGCTGTTGAAGCCTATAAAAATGCCTTGCGAAATAATCCAAATGATGAAGAAACTAGATATAATTTTGCTTTAGCAAAAAAAATGCTAAAAAATAATCCTCCTAAGAAAGACGATAAAAAAGACAAGAAGGATAAGAAAAAAGATAAAAAGAAAGACGATAAAAAAGATAAAAAAGACGATAAGAAAAAAGACGATAAGAAGGACGGGGATCAAAAAGATAAAAACGACCAAAAGAACAATCAGGATGGGCAGCCAAAACCTAAACCTGGGGGAATACAAAAGGAACGCGTTCAAAATTTATTAGATGCCGTAAACAATGAAGAAAAGAAAATTCAAGATAAAGTAAATGCCAAAAAAGTGAAGGGCAAACCAATTCAAACAGAAAAAGATTGGTAATTTTTCTCAATAAAATAAACGATTAAACAAGTAATGAAAAGATATTTAATTCTATTATTCTTAAGTTTTCAAGCGATTATAGCTCAAGTACAATTTGAAGCTAAAGTTAGCAAGCAAACCCTTGGATTGAACGAAAGACTTCGCATTGATTTTACAATGAATGATGACGGCGATAACTTTTCCCCTCCGAATTTTGAAGGGTTTAAAATTGTTGCTGGACCTAGCCAACAAGTGAGCCAATCCTGGATAAATGGCAAGAGTTCATTCAATAAAACGTATTCTTATTTCTTATTGCCTATGCAAAAAGGAACTTTGGTAATTCGTCAAGCTTCCATTGACATTCGAGGGCAAATTTATAAAACATCCCCAATTAAAATTATAGTAACTGCTGCGGTGGAACAGCCAAGAGATCCAAATGACACCCAAGTAACAGCCGACCAATCGTTACATTTGGTTGCCGAAATTTCAAAAACGAATCCCTATTTAAATGAACCAATTACAGTGGTTTATAAGATCTATTTCAGCTACAATATTGGAATTACCAATTGGAGAGAATTAGACAAACCAAAATACAACGATTTTTGGAGTCAGAATATTGATATCAAGCAATTAGTGGCAGAAGAAGGCAGGTATAAAGGGGAAAAATACCGTTTTGTAACTCTTCGTAAAACCGTTTTGTATCCTCAAAAATCTGGAAAATTGGTAATCGAACCCTTATCATTGGATGTTGATGTTCAGTTGCCATCGAACCGCAGAAATATCTTTGGCCAAGTGCTTTTAGTTGAAGACCACAAACGGGTTTCAGCAGGGGCTAAAACCATAAACGTTAAAGCACTTCCAGAAGCAGGAAAACCTGCAGATTTTTCAGGTGCCGTGGGTCGATTTGCCTTCAAAGTGGTTCCTTCAAAAACAAATATTAAGTCGGGTGAAAGCCTAGATTTAGAAGTTAGTGTTTCAGGAACAGGAAACTTAAAATTGTTTACTTTACCAAAACCAATTGTCCCAACAGCATTAGAAATGTATGATCCGGTTCATAGTGAACAAGTTTCAACGCCACTTTCAGGAATGACGGGGAAAATTTCAGATAAATATGCCATAATTCCTCAATACAAAGGAAAATACCCAATCAAACCAATGGTTTTTACCTATTTTGATTTGGGTTCTCAAAGTTATAAATCAGTCACTTCGCCTGAAATTATGATCAATGTTTTGGAAGGTCCTAACGCATCTGATAATTCGGTTGCTTCATCATCAGACACAAAAAAAGCCGCAGTTTTAAGTTCAGCACAATTTAAATTTATCAAACTAAAAACAAATTTGACTTCCATGAAACAAAGCGATTTTTATGGATCGAAATTGTTTTATTTATTGGCCTTTTTACCTTTACTATGTATTCCAATAATTGTCGTTTTCAAAAAGAAAAAAGAAGCCATTGACGGTGATGTTGCGGGTAACAAAATAAAATTATCAAATAAACTAGCTAAGAAATATTTATCGGAAGCACAAAAAGAAATTGGAAACAAAGAGCCGTTTTATATCGCTTTAGAGAAGGCAATGCATAATTTCTTGAAAGCCAAAATCAATATTGAAACTTCTGAGATGAGTAAGGAGAAAATCAGTGAAATTTTATTGGAACGAAAAGCAAATCCTGACGCGATTATATCATTTATAAGTCTAACAGAAAACTGTGAATTTGCGAGATATGCACCATCGTCAAGTGCAGCAATTCAGCAAGATTATGATAAGGCAGTGGCAATTATTTCAGAATTAGAAAAGCAGATAGTTTAAAATTTAACCACAAAAGGCACAACGATTTCAAAAGGGACACAACGATTTTTTAAAAAAAGTTAGACACGAATTAAACGAATTTGCACTAATTTTTTATACTAATTTGGAGATTATAAAAGAGCAGTATAACAAATATAAAAATGAAGAACTTACTATACATAGTATTACTTACAACGCAAGTTTTCTTTGCTCAAAACGGCTTTGAAAATGGAAATGCGTTGTATCAAAAAGGGAAATACCAAGAAGCAATTGCCGCTTACGAAACCGAATTGTCAGCTAAAAAACAATCAGTAGAATTGTACTTTAATCTTGGGAATTGCTACTATAAATTAAATAAAGTAGCACCTGCAATTTACAATTATGAAAAGGCATTATTGTTAAATCCTGATGATACTGAAATTCAAAACAACCTAAAATTTGCTCAAAAACTTCAAATTGACGATATCAAAACGTTAGAAAAAGTTGGTTTTAATAAGATAATTCAAGATTTTACTAACACCTATAATTACAACACTTGGGGTGGAATAACCGTTGGCTTGTCAATTGTATTTTTATTGTTTTTTGTGGGTTATTATTTCTCACAAATTACGGTTTCCAAAAGATTGTTTTTCCTGGGAATGTTTGTGGTAATGTTACTCTTATTGGTGAGTGTTTCTTGCGCTATTTTCGAAAAAAATCAATTCAATAACGACCAACCAGCTATTGTATTCTCAGAAGTGGTTTCGGTGAAAAGCGAACCAAAAGTTGGCGCTGTTAATGCTTTTGTACTACACGAAGGAACGAAAGTTTATGTTCTTGAAAGCTTAGACAATTGGAACAAAATTCAACTTACCGATGGTAACGAAGGTTGGATTGAAAACAGCACAATAAAGAGATTGAAGTAGGAATTATTGAATAGATTTTACTTTAATTTCCTTATACCATTCTTCAATTGAAGGGTAAATTATTTCGGCTGTTTTCTGTATCGGATTAAAAAAATAGGAATTATCAATCGTAGATTTATTTGCAAAAGTGTAATCAAAATTGATTTTTTGAAATAAGCTTAAAAGTACGCTTAGCATTATAATCATTTTTAAAAGTCCAATAACACTTCCCATTACTTTATTTACAATTCCCAAGCTTGCCATTTTAGCGATTTTAGTGAGGAATTTTGCCAAAAACGAAATTCCAATTACCACCAAAATAAAGGTAATTATAAAAGCTACCATTTGAATGGTTTTAGGATTCCAAGAAACATGTCCTTCCAAAATTGATTTCATTATATACGAGAATTTTATTGCAACATAAATTCCAACTAAAAGCGAAACAAAAGAAGCCAACTCAATAAAAAAACCATTCCAAAAACCACGAACAAATCCGTAAATTAATAATCCGCCAAGAAAAATATCTAAATAACTCATGTAAAAAGAATAAAGAACAAAGATAAAAGAATTATCCATAAACGATTGTGCCATGTCAAATTCCAACTTACTATCTTTGCGAAAATAATTTTGATTGGATAACAGTATTTCGCCATTTTGAAATCCTAAATCTAAAATCTAAAATCCTTAAATAAATGTCAAGAGATTTACAACTCAAAGAAAGATGGGAAAATTTGGTGTCCCTACTTTCAGATCAATTTTCACAGGGTGAAGATTTAGATTTGGATGCCATAATTTATTTAATTGGCGTTCAAGAGCTAGGAAAAATTCACGAAGCCTATAAGAAAGACGAAAAATTAAACCTGATGCACATTGCTATTTGCCGATTATTAGAACCCTACGGTTTTTATGAATTTGATTATGTAGATGCTGAAGGTTGGCCTCATTATACCGTTAAAGAAGAATTGCCTCCACTAAAAGCTGGCGAGCAATCTGTTTTAATGAAGGAAGCGATTGTGAATTATTTTCTCGAAAAAGAATATATTGATTAATTTGCAATAGCCCGAACGAAGCAAACTCTAAATTCAAAGCGAAAACTTTAAACTTTAAACCTTAAACTTGAAACAAATTTCTTAAATTTGCACTTCAACTATTGAACGGAAATGACAGATAAGATCAAAGAATATATTGGCGAAGCACAAGCTTTTCAAACTCAAGACACTGCTGAATTAGAAGCTTTTCGCATCAAATTCTTAGGAAAAAAAGGCCTTTTAAATGACTTTTTTGCCGATTTTAAATTGGTGCCAAACGATCAGAAAAAAGAGTTTGGACAAGTCATCAATTTATTGAAAACTACCGCCGAAGAAAAAATCAAAACAATACAAGAAGCGCTAGAAAGTAAAGTTGAAATTAAAGGTGTTTATGGTGATTTAACTCGTCCCGCAGAGCCTTTAGTAATTGGCTCACGTCATCCTATTTCAATAGTAAAAAACCAAATTATCGATATCTTTTCTACCATCGGTTTCAACGTTTCCGAAGGACCAGAAATTGAAGACGATTGGCATAATTTTACCGCATTAAACTTGCCAGAATACCACCCAGCTCGTGACATGCAAGACACGTTTTTTATTCAAACCAATCCCGATATTTTATTGCGAACACACACCTCATCAGTGCAAGTTCGATATATGGAAAACAACCAACCACCAATTCGAACTATTTCGCCAGGTAGAGTGTTCAGAAATGAAGCCGTTTCTTCCCGTTCTCACTGCATTTTTCACCAAGTGGAAGGCCTTTATATTGACAAAGACGTTTCGTTTGCCGATTTAAAACAAACGCTACTTTATTTTACCAAAGAAATGTTTGGCAAATCAAAAATTCGCTTGCGTCCGTCCTATTTCCCATTCACTGAACCAAGTGCAGAAATTGATATTTATTGGGGGTTAAAAACCGAAACCGATTACCGAATTACAAAAGGAACAGGTTGGTTAGAAATTGGAGGTTGCGGAATGGTAGATCCTAACGTACTTAAAAATTGCGGTATCGACACAAATGAATTCAATGGTTTTGCCTTTGGAATGGGAGTGGAAAGAATCGCAATGTTGCTCTACCAAATTGGCGATATTAGAATGTTCTACGAAAATGACATTCGATTCTTGGAGCAATTTAAAGCAAGTATATAAAAAGAATATAGATAAAAGACAATTGGTCTATTTTCTCTTTGTCTATCCTCTCACCTCTCCTAATGAAAAAAGACATTACAATTCCAGAAGTAGAAAATGTATTCGTTGCTGCCGTACAATCCCGAGAATTCGGGAGGAGCGATGATTTTATGGAAAAAGTTTGGTATATCTATTTAGTAAACGACAGCGACTTTAACCTTGATAGCGTAATGGTGGTTTCAAAAGCCTTTGGAACTATTGATGGTGAAATGAAAAAAACGTCTTTATTGCGTCATGCATTTGTGGAAATTCCAGCTGTTTCAGTGGTAAAAGTCGAAATGCTTGAAAAAAGTGTAACTACTTTAAATAACGAATTTATGGTTACTTTTTTTATTGGAAAGACCCTTTACGATAAAAAATTCACGTTCATCGACAATTCCATTTCAGAAAATAATTTAGAAGAAGTGCCTATTTTATTTGTTGATGGCGTAATTGTGAGATAAATTTTATGATTTACTATCTCTTTCTGCTGATTTGATTTCATTTCTAATTGATTAATTATTAATCTAATTTTTCAGTCAGTTTTTTGAAGACTTTTTTAGCTTCTTTTCCTTCGTATAAAATTTCGTAAACGGCATCGATAATTGGTGTTTTAGCGCCGTAAGCTTGGTTCAATTGCCAAGCACTTTTAGTGGCATAATAGCCCTCAGAAACCATACTCATTTCCATCATTGCGGATTTTACGGTATAGCCTTTTCCTATCATATTCCCGAACATTCTATTTCTTGAAAATACGGAATATCCTGTCACTAATAAATCTCCTAAATAAGCAGAGTCATTAATATTTCGTTTCATTCTGTGGACTTTACGAATAAATTTCTTCATTTCGCGAATTCCATTGCTCATTAACACCGATTGAAAGTTATCGCCATAACCCAAACCGTGAGCCATTCCAGCTGCAATTGCATAAATATTTTTTAGCATTGCCGCATATTCGGTTCCAATAATGTCATCGCTTATTTTGGTTTTGATATAATCGCAACTTAGATATTTAGCCACTACCTTGGCTTTTTTAGAATCGCCACAAGCAATTGTTAAATAGGATAATCTTTCCAGAGCTACTTCTTCAGCATGACAAGGACCGGTGATGACGCCAATATTGTCAAAAGGGATATCAAAGGCTTTATTAAAATGTTCGCCCACAATTAAACTTGATTCGGGCACAATTCCTTTAATAGCGGAAAATATTATTTTGCCTTCTAAACTCTCGGTTAAATTCTTTAATTCGTCATTTAAAAACGCTGATGGGATTGCAAAAATAATATAATCAGCATACGCAACAGCTTCATTAATATCGTTTGTTAATTGTAATTTTTCGACATGAAATTCTACTGAACTTAAATAGTTTGGGTTATGGAAATGTGTTTTAATGTGCTCAATAGCTTCTTCATTTCTCATATACCAAGCAATTTCAGGCAAATTCACGCATAGCATTTTTGCAATTGCGGTAGCCCAACTTCCTCCTCCTATTACTGCAAATTTTGGTTGATCTGTCATTTTTTATTTTTTTTAGCCCCGACACTAGCGGTATCCCACGCTTTTTAGCGTGGATATAGCGAATTGAGGGAACCTGCCTGCGGCAGGCAGGTAGCTTCTAAAAATTATATTCCAAAAGTACTGAAATTTGAATTAATATTGCTAAAATATGATTTATCGAAACTTTTATGAAAATTAAACTGAAATAAAATTAACGTATAATTATGATTTTCAATACAATAGCGAGAAGTATTTTCCGTTGTTAAAATATAAATCAAGTGTGCACATTGATTCATATTGTTTAAATTAGTTAATATTATTGGTTGTTTATTAATAAAAAGGCGCTCTAATGTAAATTAAGAACGCCTTTTTTATTGTTAAAATGGATGTATTAATAACTCATTTCGACTATTTTACGTACTTTTTCAATAGTGATATTCTGTTTTTCACCCAAACCTACCCATCCTCTTTCTTGAAATCTATTGGCAATGAAGTCGGCGGTTTTATTATAATTATCTGTGCATTCCGACAATTTGGTTTTCATTCCCATGGTATGAAAAAATTCTGTTGTTTTTTCAATCGCTTTTGAAGCAATTTCATCGTCTGAACCCGTTAAACCAAAAATTCTTTTTCCGTATTGTGCTAATTTTTGTTTCTTGGTATCGAACATTAATTTATACAAATTTGGGGCAATAATTGCTAAAGTTCTTGCGTGGTCAATTTGGTATAAAGCGGTCAATTCGTGGCCTATCATGTGTGTCGCCCAATCCGATGGAACCCCTTTTTGAATCAAGCCATTAAGTGCCATCGTGCAACACCACATATAATTAGAAGCTAAGGCATAATCCGACGGATTTTGTACCACTTTAGGACCAATTTCAATTAGCGTTTGTAAAATTCCTTCCGCAATTCTGTCTTGTAAATAACCGTCATGAGGATAGGTTAAATATTGCTCCATTACATGGGTAAACGCATCGATTATTCCATTTTGAATTTGTCTTTCTGGCAAAGAGGTAATAATGGTTGGGTCACAAATAGAGAATTTTGGGAATAAGGCGCTTCCTCCAAAAGCCAACTTTTCTTGAGTTGCATTGATGGTTACCACCGATCCAGAATTCATTTCGCTTCCCGTTGCTGGCAGGGTCAAAACGGTTCCAAACGGAATAACCTTTGATCCTTCTTTAATTAGGATTCTCTTTTTTAGGATTTCCATTGGATCGCCAACGTAGTGAGTAGCGCCCGAAATAAATTTGACCCCATCAATTACTGATCCGCCACCTACGGCAAGAATAAAATCGATGTTTTTTTCTTTTACAATTTCGATTGCTTTCATTAAAGTTTCAAAATGTGGATTGGGTTCGATTCCTCCAAATTCAACGATTTCAAAACCAATTAAAGCGGATTTAACTTGGTCGTAAACACCATTTTTGAAAATGCTCCCTCCGCCATAGACCAATAGTGTTTTGGCATTTTTAGGAACTAATATTGATACTTTTTCTATTTGCCCTTTTCCAAAAACTAAGTTGGTAGGATTGTATAATTCAAAGTTTAACATCGTCTGTTTTTTTTATACAAATTTATAGTAAGATGTTGAATACCTTTTAAAATTTATGTTAAAGATTTATTTAATCGTTTACTATTTCAGGAATTAATATTCCATAAAAAAAAGTATCTTTAACACTCAAAAATTAAGTTATGTCTTTATCCAATATAAAAATCCTTCACATCGACAGCAACCATCCTTTATTATGGGAACAATTGCAGGAATTAGGATTTACAAACCATCAAGATTTCACCTCAACAAAGGAAGAAATTGAAGATAAAATTGGGGAATACCAAGGAATTGTTATTCGTAGCAGATTTAAAATAGACCGAACTTTTCTTGATAAAGCAACCAATTTAAAATTCATAGCTAGAGTTGGCGCAGGTTTAGAAAGTATCGATTGTGACTCTGCGATTTCTAAAAACATAGCTTTAATTGCTGCTCCCGAAGGAAATAAAAACGCTGTTGGGGAGCATGCGCTGGGAATGTTATTGTCGATTTTTAATAACCTCAACCAGGCAAATTCTGAGATAAAAAAAGGGCATTGGAATCGGGAAGAAAATCGAGGGCATGAATTGGATGGAAAAACTGTTGGAATAATTGGCTACGGAAATATGGGTAAATCTTTTGCTAAGAAACTTCGTGGATTTGATGTAAAAGTGCTTTTTTATGATATACTTGAAAATGTAGGTGATGCCAATGCTATTCCCGTTTCTTTAACAGAATTACAAGAAAAATCGGATGTTATAAGTTTGCATACGCCTTGGAACTCCTCTACCGATAAAATGATCAATTCGGAATTCATAAACTCTTGTTCAAAACCATTTTGGTTTATCAATACGGCAAGAGGAAATTCTGTAGTGACCAATGATTTAGTGAATGGGTTGCAATCAGGGAAATTATTGGGCGCGGCCTTGGACGTATTAGAATATGAAAAATTATCCTTTGAAAAATTGTTTATAGACTCTGAAAAACCTGCGGCATTTAACTATTTGCTTCAAGCAAAAAATGTTCTACTTACGCCCCACATTGCAGGATGGACATTTGAAAGTCATGAGAAATTAGCCCAAGTGATCGTTGATAAAATAAAATCCCTATATATTGAGCAAAAAATTATAGCCGAAAAATACCAACGAGTAACAGGAATTGGAGGCTTCTTTTTTAAATCTAAAAATTCAAAAGAACTATTAAATTGGTACGCCAATCATTTGGGTTTTGACACCAACGATTATGGTTGCAGTTTTGTTTGGAAAGATAAAAATGGAAACGATTGTATTACACAATGGTCTCCTTTTCAAGAAGATACCAACTATTTTGATCCAAGTAAAAAGGAATTCATGCAAAACTTTAGAGTTCACAATCTTGAAAAGTTAATAGCCGATTTAAAAAAAGAGGGGGTAACAATTGTGGGGGAAATGGAAACCTTCAGCTATGGAAAATTCGCTTGGATTTTAGACCCCGAAGAAAATAAAATAGAACTTTGGGAACCAATTGACAAAGTATTCTTATAAATTAATATATTAGCATTCTTATAACCTAATTTAAATAAAAACTATGGAATCACATAAAGTAGACCTATTTATGGTCAGCAACGCTAAGTATTTTGAAAGCTATCATCTATCGGCAGTAAGAGAAAAATTAAATACATTAGACGAAGAAAAATGGCCATTAGTTTTAGAAATGCAATTCAAAAACCCAGATACTATGATGATCGTTTCATTAACTGCTGGGCAATTAGGAATTGATAGATTTATGCTTGGAGACACGGGAATGGGAGTTTTAAAACTGCTAACTTGTGGTGGATTAGGAATTTGGGCTATTGTAGATTGGTTTTCAATTATGAGTGCGGCTCGTGAAAAAAATATGGAAATATTCCAAAATACGCTATACTAAAAATGTCTAAAAACAAGTTATACCTAATTGTATTAATAGCTTGTTTTTCAGGATATCTCTATTTATTAATTACTAATTATTCTGAAAACGATCAAATATCCGTTTGTATGATTAAGAATGCGACTGGTTATCCATGTCCTTCTTGTGGTTCTACTCGGGCGGTTCAAGCGCTCTATAAAGGTGATTTGATAGGTTCATTTTTGTTTAACCCTTTCGGAATAATTGTTAGTATTGCCCTATTAATTTTGCCTTTTTGGATTGGTATTGATTTAGCGATGAAAAGGAAATCATTTTATTTGGCCTATAACAAAATGGAGGCTGTATTAAAACAAAAAAAAATAGCTATTCCACTAATTATTCTAGTTGTTCTCAACTGGATTTGGAACATTTATAAAGAATTATGACACCAGAAACCACATTTACTTACCAACCTACGGAACACGAAAAAGAAAAGGCATGCAATAGTTATTTGATGTCTTTAGTAGCTGTAATTGCCGGGTTGCCATTGCCAATTATAAATTTGTTGGCCACTTTATTTTTCTACATTGGAAACCGAAAAGGCACCTACTTTGTGAGGTGGCATTGCACCCAAGCCTTGCTTTCGCAAATAGTATTGCTTTTTGCAAATAGCTACAGCTTCTGGTGGACTTTTTCCATCTTTTTCACAGATGAAAAAGCAACTAACTATTATTTTGGCTATTTATTTACGGTGATTGTTTTTAATGTTTTAGAAATTATTTCAACCATTTATTGTGCCATGCAAACAAGAAAAGGAAAACATGTTGAAGTTTTCTTTTTTGGAAATGTGACTAATTTAATCTGTAGATCATAATGGTAAAGAAAATCATACTCCCAGGACTTCTAATTATAATCGCTTTCTTCGGCCTTTTTTATGGCCTTTCACAAATTGATTGGGTAAATGAATTTAACGTAAAACAAATTCGAAGTTCCTCAGAAAATAAAATTGGGGACTTAATTTGGGATGAAATTTCAGCTACAGAAACAGTAATTACCAATGATTCCATTAGTAAAACATTGGATAAATTACTAGACCCTATTTTTAAAAAAAATAAAATCGAAAGAGATTCCTTGAAGATTCATATAGTTGAAAAGGACGATATTAATGCTTTTGCGCTACCAAATAATCACTTAGTTGTATACACCGGATTAATCACTGAATGTAAAAATCAAGAAGCTTTACAGGGCGTTTTAGGTCATGAAATTGCTCACATTGAGAATAATCATGTCATGAAAAAACTATCAAAAGAAATTGGTTTGTCGGTATTACTTTCTGCAAGTACAGGAGGAAAAGGGGGTGCTTTGATTAAAGAAATTTTAAAGTCCCTTTCCTCTTCCGCCTATGACCGTACTTTGGAAAAAGAGGCCGATATGACAAGTGTTGATTATTTGCTTAACGCCAATATTAACCCGGAACCCTTTGCCGATTTCATGTTTGAATTGGCACAGCAAAAGGATATGTCCGATAGTTTGTATTGGATTTCTTCACACCCAGAATCGGAAGAGCGTGCCAAATATATTTTGGATTATTTGAAAGGTAAGAAATATAAAAGGCAAACTACCATTTCCAAAACTGAATGGGAAAATTATAAGAAGTTGATCAAAGAAAAAACGAATTAAATTTTAATAAAAAAAGCGACAAATAAGTCGCTTTTTTTATTTTTATAAATCCCCTTTTTCAGATAATTTTCGTTCTAATTCCGCTTGAAACTCTTCCATAACCGGCTTAACAGTGCTATCAGGAATGTCAGAAATTCTAATGTACATCAACCCATCGACGGCATCGTTGAATAATGGATCGACGTTAAAAGCAACTACTCTAGCATTTTGCTTGATGTATTTTTTAATTAATACTGGAAGTCTTAAGGTCCCCGGTTCTAATTCATCAATAATTTTGTCAAACTTATTTAAATCGGATTCCACTTCATTGAAAAAAAAGTCTTTATCAGCATCTTTTAGTTTGACTTTAAATGCCATTTTAGGGTGTATATATTGAGCAATATAAGGATCGTAGAAATTAGATTTCATGAATTCTATCATCAGTGATTTTGAAAATTCTGAAAACTGGTTACTGATACTCACGCCTCCAAGTAAAAATTTATGCTCCGGAAATCGCAAAGTAGTATGAATAATTCCTTTCCAAAGTAGGAAAAGCGGCATTGGTTTTTGTTGGTATTCTTTAATAATAAAAGCACGTCCCATTTCAATAGATTTTGACATCATATCGTGTAATTCAGGTTCAAAACGGAAAAGCTCATTTAAATAAAAACCATCCATACCATATTTGGGATAAATTTCAGCCCCTAATCCCATTCTGTAGGCTCCGGCAACTTTTTTAGCATCCTGGTCCCACAAAAACATGTGGTGGTAATATTTATCAAATTTGTCAATATCGGTTGATTCATTAGTTCCTTCGCCAACTTCTCGAAAAGTGATTTCGCGTAATCGTCCTAATTCATGTAAAACATTTGGGATTTTATCTGCCTGCGCAAAAAACACTTCATAGTTTTTACTTTGCAGCAAACGGCAGTCCGCAGCTCTTAGGGCGTCAACTTCTTGAGTCATGTTTTTAACCGAAGCGCCTGTAACAATAGTTTTAGGTCCTTTTTTAGGAAGTTTAATTTTTGGTGTGGATAAAAATGGTTTTTCTTTTACAAATGGCTTGGAAAGCATGTAGGTTTTTTTACGCAAAAACTTTGAATATTCTTCAATAGTTTCATATTCATTTTGCTCATTTACAGAAATTGGTTTTCCAATTCGAACTTTTATTACTCTTTGTTTTTGAGAAAACACTTCGGAAGGTAATTTAGCGGTGCGAAGGGTGTCCCCAATTTTTGATAAAAAGTAAAATAATCGACTATTTTTGGCATGAAAATAAATAGGCACTACCGGAACTTGGGCTTTTCTAATTACTTTTATTGCGCCCACCTCCCAAGGTTTGTCAACAACTAATTTTCCATCTTTATAGGTTGAAACTTCCCCTGCAGGAAACATTCCAAGCGGTTTTCCTTCTTTTAAATGTAATAATGTCTCTTTAATACCTATAACACTCGATTTGGCATCTTTGTGATTTTCAAATGGATTTACGGGCATTATATACTTTTTCATAGGTGCTATTCTGTGCAAAAGAAAATTAGCTATTATTTTGAAATTAGGTTCTCTTTCAATCATTAATTTCAATAGTAAAGCCCCGTCAATTCCGCCCAAGGGATGATTTGAAATGGTAATGTAAGCGCCGTCTTTTGGTAAACGTTTAAAGTCTTCTTCTGGAATTTCAAATTTAATTTCTAAATCATCTAAAATAGCATTTAAAAATGCAACATCTTCCAAGTGCTTGTTTTTATCGTAGAACTTATTGAGCGTCGATATTTTTAGAACTTTCATCAGTAACCATCCTGAAAAAGTTCCCAAAAAACCGTATTTATCAGCTTTTATTGCTTTTGCAACTTCTTTAGCAGTAACTAAACCCATTGATTTTTATGTTTAATCTAGGAACAAAGATAGAAAAAAACTGAAGCAACCAACTAAATTTTGAGTCCAATTTCTTTAAATTTTCTGATATAATCGTTAAGTTTTTTATTACTTTTGGTGATATTAATATTGAATTATAATAATGAGAATCATTTCTTATAATGTAAATGGAATTCGAGCGGCCATTTCGAAAGGTTTTATCGAATGGTTGCAACACTCAAATCCAGACGTTATTTGCCTTCAGGAGATAAAAGCGACCGAAGATCAAGTGCCCTGTTTGGATATTGAAATGGCAGGTTATCCTTACCAATATTATTTTCCAGCAACAAAAAAAGGATATAGTGGCGTTGCGATATTATCGAAAATTAAACCCAATACTATCGTTTTTGGAACTGGAATTGAACACATGGATTTTGAAGGAAGAAATGTACGTGTCGATTTTGATGATCTATCAGTAATGAGTTTGTATCTTCCTTCTGGAACAAATATTGATCGGTTGAGTCATAAATTTATGTTCATGGATGACTTCCAAAATTATATAAATGAGCTGAAAAAGGAAATTCCAAATTTGGTGATTTGTGGTGATTATAACATTTGCCATGAGGCAATAGACATTCATGATCCAATTAGAAACGCCAATGTATCTGGATTTTTACCCCAAGAACGGGATTGGCTAGACCAGTTTATGAAAAATGGATTTATTGATAGCTTTCGATTTTTCAATGATCAACCCGACAATTATAGTTGGTGGAGCTATAGAGCAGGTGCTCGCGGAAATAACAAAGGCTGGAGAATTGATTACTGCTTAGTGAGCGAGACATTAAAAGAAAAATTAAAAAGGGCTTATATTTTACCAGAAGCAAAACATTCTGACCATTGTCCCGTTGTAGTAGAAATAGAATAATTTAACCCTAGTAAAAATTAATTAAAATGATAAAAAAAATTTCAATAGGTATAATGCTAATTGCTTTGTCAAGCTCCTGCGTTTCGAAAAAAGTTTTTAATGAGTTAGAAACCAAATTTGCCGATTTAAAAAAAGAAAATAGAAAAACACAAGATTTATACGATAGCATTTCGAAATCTAAAAGTCAGCTTGATATCAATTATGCTTCGCTAAAAAAAGAATATGAAAAAACAAAAGCCGAAAGAGATAAGCTAGCAATTGATTTTGCAGCAGCAGATAAAAACCTGAAAACTCTACAAGCTTCTTATAACGCATTAGAAAAAAATAGCGATGAATCTTTAAAAGAGAACATGACTAAAAACAGAGAGTTGTTAGCACAATTAGAAGCCAAAGAAAAAGCGCTTGCAGCTGAAAAAGAAAGGCTAAACAAATTGAGTGCTGATTTGAAAAAAGGAACCGATCGTGTGAACGAATTAGAAAGTATAATGGCGGCTAAAGAAGCGGCGATGAAAAAACTTAAAGACGCGCTTTCAAAATCTTTAAAAGCATTTGAAGGAAAAGGACTAACTGTAAATCAAAGAGATGGTAAAGTTTATGTTTCTATGGAAAACAAATTGCTTTTCGAATCAGGCAGTTGGGCTGTAGGTCCAGAAGGTAAAAAAGCAGTAGTTTTAGTAGCTTCTGTTTTAGCTCAAAATCCTGATATTTCGGTTTTAATTGAGGGACATACCGATAACGATAAATTTGCTGGTGCTGTTGGACAAATTGAAAACAACTGGGATCTTTCTACCAAGAGAGCGACTGCAATTGTAAACATTTTATCTGAAAATAAAGGAGTTAAAAAAGACAATCTTACCGCTGCAGGAAGAGGAGAATTTGCACCGCTAATGAGTAATGATACCCCTGAGGGGAAATCAAAAAATAGAAGAATTGAAATTATTTTGACGCCAAAATTAGATGAAATAGCTAAAATGTTGAACGATTTGTAAATAGGTTTCAAAGTAAAAAAGGTTCAAAGGTTCAGAGTTCTACTTTGGGCCTTTTTTACTTTCCCGAATTATAACTTTATATTTAACTATGAAATATAGTAATTTACCAAATAAAACTACTAAAATCAGTAAAATCGGACTTGGAACCATGACTTTCGGGCAACAAAACACCGAAGCTGAAGGTCATGCCCAAATGGATTATGCGCTAGAAAATGGAGTTAATTTTTTTGATACAGCAGAAATGTATTCCGTACCAGCAAAAAAAGAAACCTACGGTAGCACCGAGAAAATAATTGGAACCTGGTTTAAAAAAACTGGAAATAGAGAAAATGTAATTCTTGCAACAAAAATCGCAGGCCCCAATAGAAACCTAAATTACATGCGGGAAGAAAATGACTTTTCTCCGGAAAGCCTTACTTATGCGCTCAATCAAAGTTTGAAAAGACTGCAAACCGATTACATCGATTTATACCAATTGCATTGGCCGGAAAGAAAATCCAATATGTTTGGAGCACTTGGATTTAAAGTTCAAGAAGACCCTTGGGAAGATAATTTCCACTCGGTTTTAGAATGTTTACAAGTATTTATCAATCAAGGGAAAATAAGAAATATCGGGGTTTCAAATGAAACCCCTTGGGGATTAATGCATTTTCTGGAAGAAAGCAAAAAACACGATTTGCCCAGAATGGCAACCATTCAAAATCCTTATTCGTTAGTAAATAGAAATTTTGAAGTGGGACTGTCTGAAGTATGTCACCGAGAAAATGTAGGCCTTCTTGCCTATTCACCATTAGCCTTTGGAGTATTAACAGGGAAGTTCCTAAATGGTGCCAACCCGCAAAATGCTAGAATAAATTTGTTCCCACAATTTGCTCGTTACAATAGCGAAAACACACGAGAAGCAACCAGAAGATATAACGAAATTGCGAACGATTTTGGACTTACTTTAACTGAATTGGCATTGGCATTTGTAAACCAACAACCCTTTTTGTCAAGCACCATTATTGGAGCAACAACTCTGGAGCAATTAAAAGAGAACATCAATACAATTAAGGTTACTTTAGATGAAAATGTACTAGCAGAAATTGAAAAAATTCAAAGCATTTATCCAAATCCAGCGCCCTAAAACATTTGTAAAATGAAAAAAACGACATCCCTTTTTATTCTAATTATCATCTTAAATTTATTTTCATGCAACGCATCGAAAGAACCTTTTTATGCTTCACCCCCACAAGAAATAAACTCAATTACGTTTGAAAATTGGACCGCTGGAAGAATGGAAAGCGGCAGTGGAACAGACATTGTCATTGATTTTGAAAAGCCCCTTGGTAACAATATCCGACTTGAAAAAATATACTACAAAAATCTAGAAACGGAATTAGTTCAAGTAAACGAAACTAAATTTAGAGCCAATTTTCACTACAACAAAATTTATCAACAACACCAAACCTCCGCTATTGCAACAAAAGAATTTCATTTAAAAGACAATGAAGCGGTAATAGAATACATAAAAGAAAGCAAAAAATACTGGTATAAATGCAGCCAAATAAAAGAAATTACACCTGTGCTTTTTCCCTAGAAATTGTGCTAAAAATTACTTATTTTTGTTAATTACAAATCATAATCTGCCATTTTGAGCTTATATAAAAATCTTTTCAAACAAACTGCAATTTACGGACTGGCAACAGTTTTACCGCGAATGTTCAGTTTTTTATTGGTCCCATTATATACCGATTTGCTCCCTAAAGCAGCCTATGGAAAAGTGACCATCGTATTTGCTTGGATGATTTTCTTTAATGTGATTTTGGCCTACGGAATGGAAACCACTTTTTTTAGGTTCTATAATAACGAATCCAATAAAAAAGCAGTAATAGAAACGACTACGGTTTCTATATTTTGGTCAACGTTGCTATTCCTTTGTTCTGCGCTTTTAATGAAAAATCACCTCGCCAATTGGTCTGGAATCGATGTGCAATATATTATTTATACCATCTGGATCCTCGTTTTAGACGCACTGGTAATTGTCCCGTTTTCCAAGCTTCGCGCTTACCAAAGACCTATGGTTTATGCCATCGTTAAAATAGGAAATGTAGTTGTCAACTTGTCTTTAAACCTATTCTTTTTAATCTATTTGCCGAAAATCGCTCAGGCAAATCCGGATAGTTTCTTAGGTTCTTTATACACTGAAAATTTTGAGGTGGGTTATATTTTTGTTTCCAATATAATTGCTAGCTTACTTACATTCATCGCCTTATCGCCCAACTATTTTCACGTCAATTGGGAGTTCGATTTTGCCCTTTGGAAACGAATGATGCGGTACGGATTACCAATTATGGTGGCTGGAATAGCCTTCGCAATCAACGAACAATTTGACAAAATTCTTTTAGGAAAATTGCTTTCAGCCAATATCGCCGAGGCGGAAGTTGGAGTCTATTCCGCTTGCTACAAACTCGGTTTATTCATGGTTTTATTTCGAACTGCCTATAGCTTGGGAATTGAGCCCTTCTTTTTCAGTCATGCTAAAAATGAAAATGCGCCACAAACCTATGCTACAATTACCAAATATTTCGTCATTTTCGGGTCGTTTATTTTACTTTCTGTAATCGTTTTTGCCGATATTTTAAAATATATTATGCTTCGTGATCCTTCCTATTGGGAAGCCATGAAAGTGGTTCCGCTGATTATTTTGGCCAACTTTTTCCTTGGAATTTATACCAATTTATCGGTTTGGTACAAGCTAATTGACAAAACCTATATTGGCGCTTATATTTCAATTGTTGGGGCGGTGGTTACGTTAATTTTGAATTTCACTTTAATCCCAATTATGGGTTATTTTGGGTCGGCAATAGCTACCATTGCTGCCTATGGAAGCATGATGGCGATTTCCTATGTTATCGGAAATCGATATTATCCAATTCCCTACGACTTCAAAAAAATTACTGGTTACATGGGATTGTCGATCTTGTTTTCCATTATTTCCTTCTATTATTTCCGTGAAAATTATTTCGTCGGAGTGCCTTTATTATTAGTATTTATGTATTTTATATACCACAACGAAAAAGAAACATTGAACAAAATTTTAAATCGTAAAAATAATTAGAAGCCATTTCCCGCTATCCGCTATATCCTCGCCAAAAAGCGTGGGATGCCGCTACTATCGGGGCTAAAAACGCTTAGATTATCAAACACAATTTTAGGTTACAAAAATGAAAATAAACATCATTAATAAATCACAACACGAATTACCCAACTACGAAACGATTGCTTCAGCTGGAATGGATTTACGTGCTAATTTAACTGAATCGATCACGCTAAATCCATTGGAAAGAACCATCGTAAAAACAGGTCTTTTCATTGAATTGCCAATAGGTTATGAAGCACAAGTTCGCCCAAGAAGCGGATTGGCAGCTAAAAAAGGAATCACCGTTCTCAATTCACCAGGAACTGTAGATGCTGATTACCGTGGGGAAATTGGTGTGATTTTGGTAAATTTATCGAGCGAACCTTTCGTAATTGAAAATGGAGAAAGAGTCGCACAATTGATTATCGCAAAACACGAACGTGCCCAATGGATCGAAGTTCAAGAATTGTCAGAAACGGCAAGAGGCGAAGGCGGTTTTGGAAGCACCGGAGTAAAATAAATAATTAAAATATTGAAAAATTCAAAATTGAAAGATTCTAAGTAATTATTAAATCTTATAATAACAAAATATGAAAATAATAGTGCCAATGGCGGGTCGAGGCTCCCGATTAAGACCACACACGTTAACCGTTCCAAAACCCTTAATTCCTATTGCTGGTAAACCAATCGTTCATCGTTTAGTGGAAGATATCGCAGGGGTAATCAATCAAAAAATTGAAGAAATTGCCTTCATTATCCATAAAGATTTTGGAAAACAAGTAGAAGTGGAACTTATTGCCATCGCCAAAAAATTGGGTGCAAAAGGAACCATTTGCTATCAAAATGAAGCATTAGGAACAGCTCACGCAATAATGTGCGCTAAAGAATCCATGCAAGGGCCAATTGTAGTGGCCTATGCCGACACGCTTTTTAGAGCCGACTTTTCATTGGATACCTCAGCCGATAGCGTAATTTGGGTAAAACAAGTGGAAGATCCAAGTGCTTTTGGAGTAGTCCAATTAAATGAAAATAATCAAATTATTGACTTCGTAGAAAAACCAAAAGAGTTTGTTTCTGACCTTGCAATAATCGGAATTTACTTCTTTAAATCGGGGGAAACTTTACGTGCTGAATTACAATATTTATTAGATAATAATGTGGTGAAAGGAGGAGAATATCAATTAACAGACGCACTTGAAAATATGAAGGTGAAAGGATTAAAATTTGTGCCTGGAAAAGTAGACGAATGGATGGATTGTGGAAACAAAAATGTAACCGTAGAAACCAATTCAAGACTCCTTGGATTCCTTCATGCCGACGGTGAAAACCTGGTTGATTCCTCTGTTGTTAGTGAAAACAGCACCATCATTCAGCCCTGTTTTATTGGTGAAAAAGTAAAACTGATTAACGCAACTGTTGGTCCAAATGTTTCTTTAGGAAATGGCTGTACGGTTCAAAATACAACCATAAAAAATAGCTTAGTTCAAAATCAATCGACTATAAAAAATGCCAATTTAAACAATGCGATGATTGGAAGTTTTGCCAGTTTTGACGGTAATTTTACAAGTATTAGTATTGGAGATTACTCCATTTTAGAATAAAATGAAACAACTATTTTGCATATTACTTATAACTATTTTGCACTGCAATTCGGCATCGCTTTGGGCTCAAAATGCTCCGGAGGAAGTGACATTGGAAAAAAATGATTTTGAAGATTCGTTCTTTGAATCATTAAAGCAAAAAGGAATAGAAAATTATGACAAAGCAATTATCGAATTAGAAAAATGTTTGAAAATTAAACCAAATAACCCTACCATCTATTTTGAATTAGGAAAGAACTATTTCGAAGAAAAAGAATACAAAAAAGCCTACGAGTCATTTGAAAAAGCGACAAAAATAGAACCAAATAATCGTTGGTTTTGGGCTGGAATGTATGATGTTTGTTATGAAACTAAAGAATTTGAAAAAGCAATTCCTATTGTATTAAAACTTATAGAATTTAGAATAGAATACAAAGAAGAATTGGTGTCACTTTACATGAATACCAACCAATTTGATAATGCATTAGAGTTAATAAACGAGTTAAACGATCAAGTTGGAAAAATAGAAATACGAAACATTTATAAAGCTCAAATTCTTGAAGATCCAAAATACAGAAGCTCAGAACGTATTAATTTATTTGACCAAATTAAGAAAAACCCAAAAGAAGAGTCAAATTATGTAGCTTTGATTTTTTTATACAACAAGGAAAATCAAGAAGAATTGGCACAAGAAATTGCAAAAAAATTAGAATTGGAGATTCCAAATTCTGATTGGGCAAAAGTGAGCTTATTTAAATTGTATTTGAAAAATAACGATGGTGAAAATGCAGTAAAAGCAATGAATTTTGTTTTAGGAAGTTTAAAAATAGATCAAAAAATAAAACACAGAATGCTAAATGAATTTCTGCTTTTTATTAAAGATAAACCACAATTTGATTTGGATTTAGAAAAAGCAGTTTCTTATTTTGATACCGATAAATCGGTTGAAGTTGCTAAAGAAATTGGTAAATTTTATCATACTAAAAAGAACTGGGCAAAAGCAATTCGGTTTTATGAAATCCAATTGAATAAAATTCCTGACGAACTTGAAACGGCATTACTTTTGTTAGAGTGTTATACTGAAAAAGCGGATTTTAACGTTATTGAAAAGAAAGCAGATACCTTTTTACAAATTTATCCCACTCAACCCCAATTTTATTATTATTTAGGATTGGCTTTTAACCAAAAAGGAGCTTTTAAAAAAGCAAAAGACCTCCTTGAATCAGGTTTGGATTTTGTGATTGATAATCCACAATTAGAGCTCAATTTCAACATTCAATTGGGAGAAGCCTATAATGGTTTAGGAGATTTGAAGAAAAAAGAGTACTATTTTTCAAAAGCAGATAATGCTTTAAAAAACAAAAATTAATGAAAAAATATATTGGTTTACTATCATTTTGCTTCCTTGTTTCCTGCTCAGCAAAAAAAGCGGTAGTCGCTGAGACAGTAGCTAATGACAAACTTACCGCTGAAAAAATAATTGAAAATCATTATAAAAATAAATTGGATTTTAATACATTGTATATCAAATCCAGTGTGAGTTATAGAGATCCTAACCAATCTCAAAATGTAACTGCTGAAATCAAAATTAAGAAAGACAAAATAATTTTAGTTAGTTTTCGAATATTAGGTATTACTGTGGCTAAGGCCTTAATAACTCCTGAAAAAGTGCAATACTATGAAAAATTAAACAGCAGCTATTTTGACGGTAATTATTCGGCCTTAAGCAAACTATTAGGAACCGAATTGGACTTTCAAAAAGTTCAAAACTTACTTTTAGGAGAAGCATTTGATAATTTGAAAAATGGAAAATACAATTTAACACTAGAAGACAATAAATATAAATTAGAACCTTTTTCAAATTCAGGTATCCGCAAAACGTTCTATTTATCTGGAGATAATTATTTAATCAAACAAGAAGCGATTTCCCAACCAACATTAGAAAGAATGTTACAAATAATATATCCCGCCCGTAAATCGGCTGAAGAATTTAATTTGCCAACAGGAATTGCCATTGAAGCCAATCAAAAATTAGAAAAAACTACAATAAATATCAATTACAATTCTATTACATTCAACGAAGAACTTTCTTTTCCATATTCTGTTCCAAATTCGTACGAAAGAATTTTTATTAATTAAATTTGCAAAAAATAAGCTTCAATATGTCAAAATTTATTTATAGTTTTTTAATACTCTTCGTCACTTGTTCTGTTTTGGCGCAACCGGAAGACCAGCAAAAAAAATTGGAAGAACGAAAAGCTCAAATCCAAAAGGAAATTCGTGAAACCGAAGAGCTGTTGCAAGCCACTAAGAAAAAAGAAAAATCAGTTACCACGCTAATTGTAATTCAATCGAATAAAATAAAACTAAAAGAAAAATTAATAAATACAACTGAAAAACAAACAAAATTGTTGAGTAATGACATGTATTTGAATCAGTTACAAATTAATCGATTAAAAAGAGAATTGGAAATCTTGAAAAAAGATTATGCCGCAATGATTGTAAAATCCTATAAAAGTAGGTCGGAACAAAGTCGGGCAATGTTTTTACTGTCCTCAGAAAATTTCCTTCAAGCCTATAAAAGAGTGCAGTATATGAAACAATATGCCAGTTATAGAAAGACACAGGGAGTTGAAATTAAAGTTAAAACATCCGAACTTACTGATTTTAATGAGAAGATTGTGGTTCAAAAAACAGCAAAACAAAAGCTAATTGAAGAAAACGAAAAAGAGCGTTTAGAACTTCAAAAAGAAAGACAAGAACAAGAAGTTCTAGCGAATTCAATTAAAAAAGACAAGAAAAAATACAGCGCTGAAATCAAGAAAAAGCAACAAGAAACTCGTGCTATCGACCAAAAAATAGACCGATTAATTCGTGAAGCTATTGCGGAAGCCAATAGAAAAGCTGCGGAAGCCAATAGAAAAGCGTTAGAAGCTAGCAGAAAAGCAACGCCAAATAATACAAAAATTCCAACTAAAGAAGCCGTAGTTGCTGAATCAAAAGCGATAGAGTCTTCTTCTAAAATTGTATTAACTGCGGAAGGGAAAATTATAGCTGATAACTTTAAAGCCAATAAAGGGCGTTTGCCATGGCCAGTTGAAAAGATGGTGTCAATTTACTCTGCCTATGGAGAACATCCTCACCCAGAATTTAAATCTCTAGTAATTAAAAATAGCGGTGTAGATATTGAAACTGAAAAAGGCGCCAATGCTAGAGCCGTTTTTGGCGGAGTGGTAACAAGTGTTATGGTGTTTTCACCAGTGAATACAGCAGTTATGATTCAACATGGAGATTTCTTCACGGTATATCAAAATCTAAGTTCAGTATCCGTTAGTAAAGGAGATAAAGTTTCTATTAAACAAAGTATAGGTAGAATTAGAACAAGTGGTGACTCTGGAAAAACAATTTTGAAATTCACTATTTCCCAAAATACTACCTATTTTAATCCGGGAAGTTGGTTGTATAATAGGTAAAAAAAGGGAGTCAAAATTGACTCCCTTTTTTTTAAACAAAAAGCGCTTTTAATTCGGTTGCTTCATTTGGTTTCATCTTTCCAGCTAAAACTAAACTTAATTGTTTTCTTCTTAAGGCAGCGTCAAATCTTGCTTTCTCTAATTCAGTTTCAGGAATTATTCCAGGTACTTCAACAGGTCTTCCTGAATCGTCAACAGCAACAAAAGTATAAATCGCTTCATTGGCTTTGCTCCTTGTGCCTGTTTCTCGATCTTCAATCCAAACATCAATATAGATTTCCATGGAACTTTTAAAACTTCTTGATACTTTAGCCTCGACAGTAACTACACTCCCTAAAGGGATTGCTCTATTAAAAGCAACATGATTTACAGATGCCGTAACTGCTACTCTTCTTGAATGTCTTCGGGCAGAAATACTTGCGGCTCTATCCATTCGCGCTAATAATTCTCCCCCAAAAAGATTATTTAGAGGATTGGTTTCACTTGGCAATACCAAATCGGTTAATACCGTTAAAGATTCTGAGGGATGTTTTGGGTGCATTTTATATTTTTTTCAAAGGTACTACTTACAATGCAAAAAAAATCCCGAAGTTATCGGGATTTGTTATTTAAAATTCTTCAATCAAGATCCAAGCATTTGGATTTTCTGATTTCTGAATGTCTGATTTAATTCTTTCAGCTTCCTCGAGTGTCGGAAAACTACCATAAAGAACTGGAAATAAACCATTAGAATTAAGAGCTAATCTTTTGGCTTTAAACCCTTTTCTAGTAAGTCTTTTATATACTTTTTCGGCATTTTTTTCAAGTCTAAAAGCACCCGCTACAATATGGTAAGGCCTATTTTCCTCTTTTACAGATAGCGTTACTGAAGGAAGTGGGTTGCTAATTACAAATGTAGCTTGTTGTATTGTATTTTGAACTTGTTGTTGAACTTCTGTTTGTACAATTAGGGTGTCAGAAGCAACTTTATCTTGGTATAATTTAAGTCCCATTATACCCGTAAAAGAAAGTGATAATACGATAACTGCTGCATATTTTAAATACGTTCTTCCGATGTTTCTATCAGAAACTAGTTGGATTACCTCTTCTTCTTTAACATCATCAAATAAATGTTCAATAACTTCTCTTTTAATTGAAGGGGCAATTAAAGAGGTTAAACCAAAAGAACTCGCTAAATAATTTACTTGTTCGTAAGGAGTAAAAACAATATTTTTTTCAGAATTCAAATTAAATTCTCCAATGCTTTTAAAGGATATATTGTTTGCAGATTGCAATTCATTTTTCCACTTGGTAATTTCATTGTCAATAGACACTACGGCTGATTCATACGAAATTTTCTCGTTTTGAGCTACGTGATTCGCCAACAATCCATCGTTATTTTTCAAAAAAGAATTGAAAGAAATTAATTTCTTAGGCGAACAAAAACCATTGTTAGCCTCGTGCCATTGCGCTGATTGAATATCAGTTAAAAAAGCACCAAAGCCCGGAATCGTTAAACATTGATATCGATATAATAGCTGAGAGATGTAGTGTTCTAAATTCATGATAACAAAGTTATACAATCAAAATAGTTATCAAAATTTTATTCACAAAATTTATTAACAATTTTCAAAAAAATACCTATATTACTAAATAAATTATAAGCCATGGATGAAACTGAATTATATTATTTGTTAGCGTTACAAAAAGTAGAAAGCGTGGGTGATATTGTTGCCAAAAAACTACTCACACACTGCGGAGATGCCGCTGCAATTTTCAATACAAAATCATCTCAACTAGCTTCTATTGAAGGGATTGGGTCTGCATTAATTTCAAAATTAAAAAATAAATCTATATTTGCTAAAGCAGAAGTGGAATTAAAATACATTTTAAATAACGGAATAAACGTTTCCTATTTTCAAGACAAAACCTATCCTGAAAGACTAAAACATTGCATTGATGGTCCGTTATTATTATTTTCAACAGGAAATATTGACTTTAACAATAGAAAAATTATTAGCATTGTGGGAACCCGGAAAATTACCCCTTATGGTGCTGAATTTTGCAAATCTTTAATCTCTGAATTAGCGCCATTAAATCCGATAATAGTCAGTGGCTTTGCATACGGAGTTGATATTGTGGCGCACCAAGCGGCAATCGAAAACAACTTGCAAACCATTGGAATTGTTGCTCATGGATTGGATCAAATTTATCCTAGTTCACACAAAAAATACGTTTCTAAAATGGAAATAAACGGCGGATTTATGACAGAATTTTGGAGTGGTACCAATCCTGAAAAGGAGAATTTTGTAAAACGAAATCGGATTGTTGCCGGAATTTCTGAAGCTACAATTGTAATTGAATCTGCAATAAAAGGAGGTTCGTTAATTACTGCAAATTTAGCCAACGACTACAATCGAGATGTTTTTGCTGTACCAGGTAGAACTTCCGATAAATTTAGTTTGGGATGTAATAATTTGATAAAAACTCAAAAAGCAAATTTACTTACCAATGCAGCTGACGTAATTTATATCCTAAATTGGGATATCGAAAACACAACACGCTCCGTTCAAAAAAAGTTATTTGTAACCTTAGAAAATGACGAACAAAAAATTTACGATTACCTATTAAAATCAGGTAAAGAAATCCTAGATATTATAGCATTAGAATGTGATTTTCCAATTTACAAAATAGCTGGAATTCTATTAAATATGGAGTTAAAAGGGGTGATTAGGCCTTTGCCTGGAAAGTTATTTGAAGCAATTTAAAAACTAAATCCTAGTTTTTGTCGGACTCTTTTTAAAACTCCATTGGCAATTGAAGCTGCTTTTTCAGCTCCCCGAAATAATTCTT
>Ga0209443_1000122_pt1 | contig 49094 bp, 40 predicted proteins | sample LauGreBMM110DCMD_2_FD_187571 | JGI IMG/M metagenome (GOLD analysis project Ga0209443, IMG submission 187571) | Freshwater lake microbial communities from Lake Michigan, USA - Su13.BD.MM110.DCMD (SPAdes) (version 2) | ecosystem: Environmental > Aquatic > Freshwater > Lake | place: Lake Michigan... | reverse complement strand
CTTCGGGTACGGCAACACTGGAAACGGCTCTCTTTAAAGTTCCGGAAGTGGTTTGTTATAAAGGCAGTTGGGCTTCGTACCAAATTGCCAAACGCATTATTACCCTCAAATATATTTCATTGGTCAACCTGATTATGGATGAGGAAGTGGTCACGGAGTTAATCCAAGATGACTGCACTAAAAAACGAATTGGTGCAGAGTTGAAAAAAATCATGGAACCCGATTATCGGAAAACTCTTTTGGGAAAATATGATATTTTAGAAGAAAAATTAGGTGGTATTGGCGCCAGCCAAAAAACAGCAAAATTAATTGTGGCCGATTTGAAATAATTCATTTGATTTAAAATGTTTAAATTTGCCAAAAATAAACTCTTTTGAAACGAATAGCATCACTCTTTTTTTTAGTATTATTTTTTACTGCCTGTAAACCCACTTCGGCAATTATAACCTCCAAGAAAGAAGCCGAAGCTAAAGGAATCTATACCGTTCCCGTTGCAAAAAAAAGCATTGCAAAAAAGGAAACGCATTCTAAATCCGAAAAGAAAAAGGAGACTGTCAAAAAGAGTAAAATCATTGAAGTTGAGGAATCGGATTATGTTGCCAACACAGCCGATTCGAGTTATCTGGTGGAACAATTAATTAATTCGGCGTCAAATAAAATAGGTGCCAATTATAAAAGTGGAGGTATTACTGATGAAGGTTTTGACTGTTCCGGATTGATGTACAACATCTTTGATTTGTACCATATAAAACTTCCACACAGTTCGTTGGAACAATCCAAATTAGGGACTGTCATCGAACGGGAAAATAGTAAAAAAGGAGATTTAATATTCTTCAGAACCAACGGCAGAAATCAAATCAACCATGTAGGAATGGTGATTGAAGTCAATGCTGACGAGATAAAATTCATCCATTCTGCCACTTCCAGCGGTGTAATTGTATCTTCGACAAAAGAGGTATATTACCAAAAATCATTTGCTCAGGTCAATAGAATCTTATTGTAAAAACCAAAAGTTATTTTGTGTTAAAAAATTTGTACTTTTAATAGTATGAGCATATTAACATTCCCTTTAGCGAGAATTACGATTGGGTTCGTGGCGGGCATACTTGGCGCTTATTGTATAAACCCCAATCAAGAATGGATATTTACCCTGCTCTTCCTCTCAGGAATTTACTTTGGGATTACCTATTTTCTTTCTAAACAAAACGCCATAAATCCGCTCTATTTTGGTTTTGCCACTTATTTTCTGGCGATGGGAATAGGTGCCACCACACAAATTATCCACACCGATTCTTTTCAGCAATCGAATTATGTCCATGACCCAACGATTTTCGAAAAACCGCATCTTATATCGGTTACTGTTCGGGAAAAACTCCGGAGTTCCGCTTATAACGACCGCTATATTGCGATTGTAAACCAAATAGACAACAAGAAACATTCGGGCAGAATTCTCCTGAATGTCCGAAAAGACAGCTTGAATCCTCCTTTCGAAATAGGGGTTCATTTGCGCATCAAGGGAGCACTTTATAAAAACAGCCTAGCGAAAAATCCGAACCAATTTGATTATGGCAAATACCTCGAAAACAAACAAATCTACGCCCAACTCTACGCCGATGCGCCCGACATTCAAACGGGTTCTCGACTGGACAAAGACCCTTGGTACTACACGTCAAAATTGCGTACGAAAATTATTCGCAACCTGGAAAAAAGCCACTTCAACAAAGCGGAACTCAACGTTGCCATTGCTTTAATTCTAGGACAGCAACAGGAGATTTCACCCGATATAATCCGAGATTACCAATATGCCGGTGCCGTGCATATTTTGTCGGTTTCGGGATTGCACATTGGGTTTATACTGCTTTTTGTGACTTTTCTCCTCAAACCTTTCCCTAACAGCAGGCGAGGTTCATTCATCAAGTTGATAATCATTCTGCTGTCGTTATCGCTCTTCGGGATGATTGCAGGATTGGCGCCTTCGGTGGTACGTTCCGTGGCGATGTTTTCGTTTGTGGCTACTGGTATGTATTTGAGAAGAAGCACCAACATTTACCATACTTTATTGGTTTCGATATTGCTTATTTTGCTATTTCAACCTTCTTTTTTGTTTGACGTGGGTTTTCAGTTGAGTTATGTCGCCCTGTTTTTTATCCTTTGGTTACAACCTTTATTGGCTCAACTTTGGGTGTCAAAAAATAAAGTAGTGAATTACTTTTGGGAAATTCTAACGGTTTCTTTCGCCGCGCAAATTGGCGCATTCCCATTGAGTATTTACTATTTTCACCAGTTTCCGGGCTTGTTTTTTGTAACCAATTTGGTGATTATTCCGTTTTTAAGCCTCATTATGGGCTTGGGCGTTTTGGTCATGGTATTGGCAGCCTTCGATTATGTGCCGTTGTTTCTTGCCAAAGGATTAGAATGGAGCATTTTTATTTTGAACAAAATTATCAACGTCATTGCCTCATTAGAGCAATTTATCATTCGGGATATTCCGTTCAACTGGACTATATTATTGAGTATGTATTTGTTGATTGTCAGTTTGGTTCTTTGGTTCAAAAAGCCAAGTTTCAATAGGCTGCTATTGGCATTGACGGCCGTGATTCTTTTCCAAATCACCTATTTTGAAACCCATTGGACGAATCAAAGTCAAAAAGAATTCGTGATTTTCCACTCGAAAAAAAACACGCTAATCACGGAACGAAATGGAGAAAATAGCACCCTGTTTGCAAATGACAGCCTTTTGAGAACCGCATCCGAAAATAAAACACTTACCTCCTACCTAATGGGCAATTTCAGTTATTTGAAATCGAAAAAAAAACTTCAAAATACCCTTTACTTCCAAGAAAAGAAGATCTTAGTTTTGGATAGCTTCGGGGTGTATCCAAAAAACAGTACTCCTGATATTGTGGTGCTGACCCAATCCCCAAAAATAAATTTGGAGAGGATGTTTCAAACCCTAAAACCTGAAATGGTGGTAGCCGATGGTTCTAATTATAAAACGTATATTAGACTTTGGAAAGCCACTTGCCTGAAAAACAAAATCCCTTTTCACGCGACCGGTGAAAAGGGATTTTTTAGATTGAATTAAAATTATTTCTTATTTAGAATGCCATTGGCAACCGCCAGCCAAGCTGCTGGTCCTCCGGCAACGTAGCCTGTTTTGTCTAAGGGTGCAAAATTAACTTTCCCTTCTTTGGATTCAGCATTGACAAACCATACTGTAGGGAATCCTTGAATTCCAAACGCGTTTTGTAATTCGGTATTTTGCTTTTGAATCTCTGGTGATTGCGGGGTTCTTCTTGGAAAATCCAACTCTACCAAAATTACGTTTTTATTGGCCCAAGCGGCAAATTCGGGTGTTTTCAACACTTCATTTTGCAAGCGAATGCACCAGCCGCACCAATCGCTACCCGTAAAAAATAACAACATTGGCTTTTTGGTCTTGTTGCTCATCACAATAGCTTTATTCATATCCGTTTGCCAAACCAATTCCTTCGCCTGTTCGCTATCGTCCGAGACTTTTGAAGTTTCTGTTGTTGTTTTAGCTGGAATCGGTTTTTTGACCGTACTCGGTTTTTTGGCAGTTTGAGCCTGAAGATGTAACATCCCTATGAACAATATTATTAGAACTTTAGATTTCATTTTATATAATTTTAAATTTATTTTTCAAAAATGGTGCCATTATCGAACACCGTGCATTAATTTATTGATGACAGGTGACATGATTATCGAAAACACCGCCACCGCCATAGAAATTAGAGTCAACATCCAAAAGAAATAACTCAATCCGTGTTCATTTGCAATGGTATCAATGTTTTCTCCAAACATTCCGGCTCCCTTCATTCCAATTGCGACCGCAAGATACCAAACTCCAAACATAAATGCAATCATTCTGGCGGGAACTAATTTGCTTACATAAGACAATCCCACCGGAGAAACACACAATTCCGCCATCGTATGGAAAAGATAGACCAGAATAAGCCATATCATGCTAACCGATGCTGTTTTGGCTCCGGGAACTATGCCATCTGCACCAAAAGCGACACATGCCATTCCTAAAGCAAGTAAGGACATCCCTATTCCGAATTTTAAATTTGCGGAAGGATTGTATTTGCTTTCCCACCATTTGGAAAATAAGGGTGCCAATGTGATGATAAATAAAGAGTTTAGAGTCGAAAACCAAGTAGCGGGAACTTCGGTTAATGGAGTGGTTACTTTATCAATTTTTAAAAGTTCCAATGTTCCATCAGACAAGGATAAATAACCTGCCGTATAATAATCCTTGGCCAACATCCAAAGGGCAATTGTCCAAATAATCACGAAACTAGTGCTTAAAATCACATTGGCTACAGCATAATTTTTGAAAGTTTGCTTGAACAATAAATAGAGAACCCAAGTGATAATGGCCAATGGCAATATCGTAATCAAGGAGTTAATCACTAAAAAGGTGATGCTCCAGTTTCCTTCCAAAACCCTATTCGTATAATCGCTGGCGAAAATGGTTAAACTATTGGGAGACTGTTCAAAAATCGCCCAAAAGAAAATGGTCAAAAAAGCGAAAAATGTCACCGCTATTAATTTCTCTTTCGTGATTTGGGAGTATTGCGTAAATCGGTACATCAGCAACATGATAAATAGAATAAGGGCCGTCACAATGGCAATGGAATTTCCGTTTTCGCCCAGAAAGCCAAAAATATTTATTTTGCCTTCCGAAATTTTTGATGCCGGATCGTTCAGAATCCAGAGCAATCCTAAAACACAAGTTATCGCTATAACACCCAATTGTATTGGGGTAAATGGATTTCTTTTGTCGGTGTCCAGGGCTTCCGCTTTGGCCTTACTTGCGGCACTTGGTTTTAAACCAATCTCACCAAAGATATTTTGGGACAACCAAAACTGCAAGGTTCCAAAAAACATAAAAACTCCTGCTAAGCCGAAACCGAAGCTCCAACCCACTTTTTCTCCTAAATAACCGCAAAGCAATATTCCGAAAAAGGCACCCGCATTAACACCCATATAAAACAAAGTATAAGCGCCATCTTTTTTCTCGGGACGATCCGTATACATTTCAGAAATTATAGAAGTCATATTGGGTTTAAAAAACCCGTTACCAAAAACCAACAATACCAATCCCAGATAGATAGAAAACTCTGTTTCCATTGCCATCGAGGCGTGTCCCAAGGTCATTAGAGTAGCACCAAGCACGATAGCCCATCGGAACCCGATTATTTTATCGGCAAAATAGCCCCCAAGCATCGTTGACAAATAAACCAAGCCAACATAAGATCCAAAAAGAGCCGAAGCATTTTCTCTTGTCCATTCCCAGCCTCCATCAACGAAGGATGTAGTCAAGAATAAGATAAGTAAGGATCGCATGCCATAGAAAGAGAATCGTTCCCACATTTCGGTAAAAAACAAAACAAATAATCCCGCTGGGTGTCCTAAAACTGGATTTTTAAAAAACTGGTCGGTCGAATTTTGGTTCATATCATTCATTATTTAATTCTTTATCCACTCCGTGCATTAATTTATTAATTGATTTTGATAGTGCCAAAAGTACAATTCCAAAACCTATTCCGGTATAAAATAAGTATTCGAAAAGTTTCAAATAGCTTTGTTTCGCCAAATTCAAATCGGGCACTTCCCCGTTTGAGGAGTCCACAGAGGCAATATTGGCCAATATGGAGGCTATAAATTCAGATCCGGCGGTGGCTAAAAACCACACTCCCATCATAAAACCCACAATTTTTATGGGTGACAATTTGGTGACTGCAGACAATCCAACAGGCGATAAACAAAGTTCCGCACAAGTGTGGAGGAAATACGTTAACACCAACCAAAACATACTCACTTTACCCATTTCAGAAATGTTGATGCCAAAGACCAAGGAACCAAATCCAAGTCCTACCAGCAGTAAGGCAATTGAAAATTTGACCGCCGTATTGGGATTGTGTTTTCCTAATTTAACCCAAAGCCAAGCAAAAACAGGAGCCAACAAAACAATAAAGAGAGCATTTAAACTCAAGAAATTACCCGCAGGGATGACGCCACGGTCTAAAATTCTATCGGCAAAAAGATTCAAAGAAGTATACGCCTGCTCGAACAATGCCCAGAAAATAACCGTAAAAATAATTAAAATAGTAAGCGACAACAAGCGTTCCCTAGCTATTTTATCCAATTGTGTAAGGGCGTAATAGAGTATGTAAACAAATGAAATGGACCCAGCAACAATAAGCAAATTTTGAACTATGCTATGGCTTTGAACCATTTGCCAGATCACTAGTATCGAAGCGACACTTGCCCCATAAATACCCCATTCGTTTTTGATGCCAATGGTTTTTTCGATCAGAAATTCAGGAACTTTCGATTCTCCTTTGCCCAATAATAATTTTCTTCCTGAAATGAAGGTAATTAACCCAAAAGACATTCCGATTCCGGCAGCCGCAAATCCATAACTCCAACCGTATGCTTCGCCAAGCCAAACACAAATTAGTGTTGCCAAAAAGGAACCAAGATTGATTCCCATATAAAAAATGGTAAATCCCGAATCTCTTCGTTTATCCCCTACGGGATACAATTCGCCCACAAGTGATGAAATATTAGCTTTTAAAAAACCAACACCCATAACAATAAAAGCCAAGGACAAATAAAATATTTGCAACGCAAAATCATCTCTTATAATTTCTCCTGTTAATGTTTTGGTCGTGGCATTTCCTTCATAAGCCATTCCTAAATGACCCAAGACCAATAGTATTCCACCAAAAACAATCGCTTTTCTGAATCCTAAATAACTGTCGGCAATAAAACCACCAACAACCGGAATGGCATATACCAGCGCAGCATAACTCCCAATGAGTAAATTCCCTGCTTCATCGGAAAATAAATAATATTTTGTGAGGTAAAAAATAAGCAGTGCTTTCATTCCGTAAAATGAAAAGCGTTCCCACATTTCAGTAAAAAATAAAATAAAAAGGGCGCGTGGGTGTCCAAAAAAATCATTTTTATGCAATTGGGATTCGTTAATCATACGATTGGATTGTAAATTATTCATGACGCCATGAGTTCTTGAGTAATAAACATCAATTTTAGTGAAAAATTTAGACTTATTTCCTATTTTATTTGTTAAATGTTAAAATAAGATTGGCAGCACCTATTTACAGACTGCAAATAAAACCACTAAAAACGTATCTTTGCATCTAATCATCAATAAATCTTTGAGAATGAATAACCCTGTCACTGGATTTTCAAAATTATCCAAAGAAGAAAAAGTAAGCTGGATTGCCAAGGAATATTTTTCAAATCCTGCAGATGCCTCGTCATTGCTGAAAAAATATTGGAATTCTGACGAAAAAATCCAGAAACTACATGATGAGTTCATCGAAAATACCATAACGAATTTCTACATTCCACTAGGGGTTGCGCCAAATTTCCTGATTAACGGAAAATACAGCAGTATTCCCATGGCGATTGAGGAAAGTTCGGTCGTTGCCGCTGCCGCAAAAGCAGCCAAATTTTGGTCCACTCGCGGCGGATTTAAGGTCACTGTCATCAATACCGAAAAAACAGGACAAGTCCACTTTATTTTCAAAGGAGATGGCTCAAAATTAGAGTTGTTTTTTGCCCAAGCCAAAGCCCACTTTTTCACCAACACCGAAAGCATTACCAAAAACATGCAAAAACGCGGTGGGGGAATTCTGGACATTGCGCTAAAAGACAAAACCAATTTGTTGCCCAATTATTATCAGCTACATGCCACCTTTGATACCAAAGACAGCATGGGTGCTAATTTCATCAATTCGTGTTTAGAGGAATTTGCCAAAACCTTGAAAAAAGAAGCATCAGCATACGACTTATTTTCAGAGGAAGAAAAAGACATCGAAGTCGTGATGAGCATTCTCTCGAATTATGTCCCCAATTGCCTTGTTCGTGCTGAAGTTTCTTGCCTAGTGGAAGACTTAGTGGAAAAACACATTCCGAATCCCCAGGCATTTGCCAAACGATTCCTTCAAGCGGTTCAAATCGCCGAAGTGGAACCTTTCCGAGCTGTAACTCACAACAAGGGAATAATGAACGGTATCGATGCCCTAGTGCTTGCCACAGGCAATGATTTCAGGGCCATTGAAGCGGGGATTCACGCCTATGCCTCCCGAAACGGAAACTATTCCAGTTTGTCCCATGCTAAAATTGAAAATGGTATTTTTACTTTTTGGCTAGAAGTGCCTTTGGCATTAGGAACGGTTGGCGGCTTAACTTCGCTGCATCCTTTGTCAAAATTTTCCTTGGAAATGCTTGAAAATCCTTCCGCAAAGGAGTTGATGCAATTTGTGGCCGTGGCAGGTTTGGCACAAAATTTTGCCGCCTTGCGCTCGTTGACCACTACCGGAATTCAGGAGGGACACATGAAGATGCACTTGAATAACATACTTAATCAATTGGAAGCAACAGAAGAAGAATGCATTTTGATTCGGAAACATTTCAAACACCACGTTGTTTCACACAGTGGCGTTGTGGATTATATTCAAAATTTAAGGCGACAAATGTAACACATAAATCTTTTCAGGGTTTTAATAACTGAAGCAACAAAAATGAGATTGCTTCGTGCCTCGCAATGACAATGAAAAAAGAATTTTACAGCAACGGAAAATTATTAATCACAGGAGAATATCTGGTTTTGGACGGGGCTAAAGCCTTGGCGGTACCTACCAAATTTGGACAAAATTTCATTGTTACAGAGGGTGCCAATAAAGAAATAAAATGGACTAGTTTTGATTCGGACGGGAGTGTTTGGCACGAGGATACTTTTTCATTTAAGGACATTTCCAGAAAAGACAGCGTTAAGAAAAAGGCGTCGATACGAAATACCCTGATAGCAATCCTGCACGAGGCTTTTGAATTGAATCCTGATTTTATCTATCAATCCGAAGGCTATCACATCACAACCCAACTCAGTTTTCCCAGAAATTGGGGTTTGGGAACCTCATCGACTTTGATTAATAACATCGCACAATGGTTTCAAATTGACGCCTTTGTTTTACTCAAAAATAGTTTTGGCGGTAGCGGTTATGACATTGCCTGTGCTCAAAACAATTGCCCTATTTTGTATCATTTAGAAAACGGGAATCCTATTATCGAAAGAGTAACTTTCGACCCTGTATTTTGTGATAATCTATATTTTGTTTATCTCGACAAAAAACAAAACAGCAAGGCGGCGATCGCTTCGTATTATGAGAATCCGAAAAACGATTTGGCCAAAACTATTGACAAAAACGACAAAATTACTTTGGAGGTTTTAAACGCTAAAAATCAGCAAGAATTTGCCTTGGCGATTGAAAAGCACGAAACCGAAATGAGTGCTATTCTTAAAACCGAGACCGTAAAAGAATCTTTGTTTCCAGACTTCGAAGGCACGGTAAAAAGTCTTGGAGCTTGGGGCGGGGATTTTGTGTTGGCAATTGCATCCGAAAATCCGACGGACTATTTCAAGAGAAAAGGATTCCGAACGATAATTCCTTATAAGGACATGGTACTGTAAACAAAAAAATCCCGATTTATTCGGGATTTTTTATGTGTTGCAGTTTCAATTTAGTAATTAAATTGACTTCTGTTGTCTTTTATTTCAGCGTTCGCTTTTAGTGCAGGAATTACTCTATTGGCATCCGATGCGCTTTGTGCTTTCAATTTCGCCACATAAGGAGCATGGTCTTTCAATGCTGGCGCTTTAATGGTGCTGTTGTTTTTCACCACATAAACTCCTGCGTTTCCTTCAATCGCTGCAGAAAGTTGGTTGGTTGCCAATGCAAATGCATTTCCTACCACTTTAGGTTCTTGTCCACCACCGGTCAATACTGGATTTTCCATTGTCGCAGCTATTGCTTGTTGAACCGCTGAACCTGAAGTTTTCGCAATCGCCTCTAATGAAGTTCCTGTCATTTTTGCTTTGATCAACTCCGCTTTTTTCTTATTTTTAAGAATTGGCTCTATAGAAGGTCTAACCAAATCAACAGCCATCAATCCTTCAGGATTTACTTTTTTAACTTTGGCAATCACGTGTCCTAAATTAGCCACTTCAAATCGCTTCACGCCACCTACATTCGTTTCACCTTCAAAGGCCCATCTTATAATATTTCTTTGGTTACCCAAAGAACCGAAAGACTCATCCATTCCTTTCACCGTAACTGGAGACGCAACCGTAAGCTTCATCTCTTTGGCTAACTTATCAAAATCCTTGTCAGCGGCATCCATTTCAAATTTAGTTGCCTGGGTGAATATTTTATCTGAAGTAGCCTCTGATGCTTCAATTTTTTGTGCAATAGTAGCCAAACGAACACCGTCTTGCTTATCCGTTACTTTGATGATATGAAAACCAAAAGCAGTTTCTACCAATCCAATGGTACCAACAGCACTGTTGAACACAAAGTCATTAAAAGGTTTAACCATTTGGTCAGGACCAAAATAACCCAAATCTCCGCCTTGTTGAGAAGACGAATCGTCAGAAGCGGTAAAAGCTAGCATCAAGAAACTATCCGGATTTGCCTTAACCTGAGCCAAAAGCGTTTCTGCTTTTGCTTTAGCTTGTTCTTTTGTTCTTTGTTCTTTTTTGTTCGGAACTTGTGTTCCTTCATAGCTAATCAATATATGGCTTGCTTTAGCGTTTACACCCACTTTTCTGCCCAATGATTTGGAAATACAATAGTATTTTCCATTCATATAAGGTCCATGAATGGCACCTGGAGCCAAGTTGTATAATTGCTCCGCATCGGCAGCAGGCAAATCTTTTTTGGCAACATAAGTAGAATCGTAAGGAATGTCTGAATTAGAATTTACGAATTCAATTGTGTTTGGAGCTGATTTGAAACCTTGCAAGGTGTCATTTTTAGCAGTTGCTTGGTTATAAACCACGCTTCCTGACAACAATCCGTTCACTTTGTTTTTAATTTCGTTTTCATCTTCTGCAGATGGTTTGTCTTCAATCAAAACATATTCGATTTCACGGGTTTCATCGGCTTTATATTTTTTTTCATTCTTTTTCATGAAATCTTCAATCTCGGTATCGGTAACTTTTACGTTACTGTCCTTAATTGTGGAATATAGGCCGGCAACGTATGCAAAATTCACTTTGTTGGCTTCCATTTCGTATTTCAGTTTTCCTTCGCTTTCGGTAGTATAGATTCCTGCTTTTATCAAGGTGTTGTACATTTGATATTTTGCGTTAAGATCCGCATCTTTTTCCCTGTCTTTTAAAGCTTGAGCTTGCTCAGGATTTGACTTGAAGTATTCTTTGAATTTTGCTTCGTCAAAAACACCTGCTTTGTTCAAGAAAAGTGGGTTTTTTCCAATATTTTCATCCGCTTTCAAGACCTCCATGATATGGTTGGGTCCAACTCTCAAACCTAATTTATCAAATTCAGCCGTAAGCAACGCTATGGAAACCTCTTGATCCCAAACTCTGTTTGCCGCTGCAGTCGAAGTCATTCCTTGTTGACTTTTTTCTACATTGCTTACCTTAACTCTAAATTCTTCAAATGAAATATCTTTTCCATTGATACTTCCCACATCTTTTGAACTTTTACCAAAATTTCCATTGTTAAAAAGATCTCCAGCTATAAATGCAAATAATGCTAGTGCAATAACTACTATCATTAAAGCGGAACGTTGTCTAATTTTTGCTAAAACTGCCATTTTTATTGTTGTTAATTTATATTCAGTATGCGAAAATACAATTATCTAATTAATAATTATAATAGTCACACTATATTTTATAAGAAAAATCAAATTAAGAAAAAAAAATCAATCTTTTATGGTCATTTTGACCAGTTCAATTTTTTTATTTGTGGCTTCTTCGATGATAAAATGATAGATTCCAATCACAATTGCATCTCCTTTTTGAGGAATTTCTTTGGTAGAATCTACAATAAAACCGCCAAGGGTACCATAAGAATCACTTTCGGGAATGGTAAGTTTATAGTTTTGGTTTACATATTCGACATCCAAGCGTGCCGAAAGAACATAAACGCCATCGCCCAGTTCTTTTTCTATCAATTCCTCATCCGAATCATGCTCGTCCTGGATTTCGCCAAAAAGCTCCTCCACAATGTCTTCTATGGTTATGATTCCTGATGTTCCTCCATATTCATCCAGTACCACGGCCACACTTTTTCGCTTTTTGGTAAGCAAATTCATGGCGTCCTTAATATAAATTGTTTCGGGAACAAATTCGATTGGGATAATAATCGATTTGATGTTTTTAGGTTTTTTAAATAAATCAAAAGAATGAACATAACCTATAATGTCGTCTAGTGAGTTCTGATATACCACAATTTTAGAATAGCCCGTTTCAATAAATAATTGTTTCAGTTCGGCCACCGAATCAAACAAATCAACAGCCACAATCTCTGTTCGTGGGCTCATCACATCCCTGGCTTTCACCCCAGAAAACTCCAATGCATTTTGAAACATTTGGATTTCAGAGTCCATTTCTTCGTGGTCTTCAACGGTACTCATTTGTTCGGTAATATAATTCCCCAGTTCGGCCTTGCTAAAATACAAAGGTACTTGATCTCCTTCGGTTTTAAAAAATCGCCTTAGCACAAAATCGGAAATCCAGATGAAAAAAGAGGATATAAAATAAAATAATAGGTAAAAAATATAAGCTGGAAAGGCAAAAAATTTAATTAAAGTATTGGCATAAATTTGGAAAAATACTTTTGGCAAAAACTCAGCCGTAATCAAAACTATTGCGGTAGAGATAAGGGTTTGAATTAGTAAATTTAATAACTCCGAAAAATGATATCCCAAGGTTTCAATCCAGCGCATCAATAATTCACCCATAAAAAATCCATAAATTACGAGCGCTATATTGTTTCCAATAAGCATTGCAGCAATAAACTTAGACGGTTTTTCAGTAAGTTTTGTTAAAATAGTAGAAAGAAAACTATCCTGTTTTTTCTCTATTTCGAGGTATATTTTATTGGAGGAAATGAAGGCAATTTCCATTCCAGAGAAAAAGGCACATAGTATTATACATACTATTATAATGCTAATTTCCATACACTAGGATTTGTTATTTCTGTCTTCAAATTTCTTGGCGAATCTTCGTCTAAAAAAAAACATAAAAACAGAGAGGATTGCAATTCCTAGAAAAAGAAAATGCTGGTCGTTCTCTTCGTTCCAAATTCCTACTGCTTTGAATGTAAAAAAAACAGCGGCTACAAGGTAAACGTACTGTGTGTATTTTAAATAACTCATACTCTCTTTTTGAATTTTATTCGGTCGAATCAAGTTCGCCCGTTATTTTTTGTGAATTAATAATCTTAAAATCTTTACTAAAATCGATTCCCTGTCCGTTTGAAACTCCTTTTGTGTCTGTAAATTTAAAGCTTTTCTCGGTAAAAAACCATTCGTTTTTTTGGTCGTAATACAATTGTTGGGTTTCAAGGACTTGCCTGTCTTGTGATGTGATTTTTACATTTCTCTGCAAATCAATAATCCCAGTTGTCTTGTACGAAACCGCATAGTCTGATTTTACGAAAGTCCGCTTTCCTTTATCGTCATATAAAGTGACGTCGATTCCTTTTGGAAATTCCGTAAAAGAAAAATTAACACTAGCAAAATCGAGCATTTTAGGACTCATCAAAATAGCTTTTATACGCCCCGAATCGGTGTATTTCAGGTTAATTTTTTCTGCTTCGCCGCTAGGTACAAATTCAGAGAAATTAATTTTCTGCACTTCCTTAAAATTACTTTCGCATCCAAAAAACAGTGTCACGGCAATAACCGTGACGACTGGAATAATTTTATAATTTTTCAGTAAAGTCATATGCTGTACTTGACAAAGTTATAGTTGATATAACGATCGTTTTGGCCTCTAGTCAAATTTTCTTTTTTGAAACCATTTATCGTTAAGTGAAAACCCAATGTTCAAATTGGCATAGTTTTCTTGAACTAAGTTAGCTGCAGTAGTTCCCTTTTTTCCTAACTCAAATCCAAAATTTATATTAGAAAAAGTACCAGATAAAGGCATTCCTATTCCTAGAGTCAATCCTATGTCGTTTATCGATTCCGAATTGATCACCAATCCCGTTTTTTCGTATTTAAGACCTCCTCTATAGGTTATTCTTTTAGCGTAGCTAGTATAGGATTTATAATTTGGGGTGAAATAACCCCCAATAGTGTACTTTGAACTTTTCCCATAAACTACATTGAAGGCAGGGTTGTTTACATCATTGTAAAAATTGACTAAATTACCTGTGTTTTGCATACTTACTTCTGCGCCTACAAGCCACTTTCTAGTCTCTCCTACACCTGCTCCAAAAGATAATTTGCTAGGCAACTTTAGTGATCTAGCATCATTTAACGTAGAAGTGTCGTCAACCGATGTAGAAGTTAGTCTTGTGTTTTGAGATGCTAAAGTACTTTCTGGAGAATAGGCAAAACTACTAAACAAAGTCATTTTTTTAGTAATTTTTGCTTGATACATCACACCAAGATTAAAATTTATTCCTGACAATATTGCTGTGTTTACTTCACTTGTTCCGTTAGAACTTTCCGAATCTAACTCAAAATTTGTAGTTTTAATTTTGCCAAAATTATACTGTGCGTCTGCACCAACACTAAGGTTCTCCCCTAATTTGTATCCAAATCCTAAAAAAACCTTATTCATCCCGCCAGACCCGGCAAGAATCTTACTAATTCCATCCAAATTAACCGTTTTTATTTTATACCCAACCGAAGAATAAGGAATCAATCCAAAGCCCATTCCTAATTTTCCTAACGGCAATCCAATAGCCAAATAATCTAAGGTGGTTCTTCTGGCGCTTCCGGATTGGCTATCTGTTTTTTGGCGAGTGGTATTGTAAGTTCCTCCAAGGGAGAAATTCGTCAGTTTTAAATCGGAATAACCCGCTGGATTTTGCAAATTGATATGAATACTATCGGGTGCTATTGACAATCCCGCCATCGAACGATTTTCTATGGCTCCCTTGAAGCGTATGTCTCCAATTCCATAAAAAGAATAGGGTGACGATGTTCCTTCTTGCGCAAAAGAGGCCAATGACAAAAACAAACAGGCGCTTAATATAATTTTTTTAATCATTTTCGATTTTATATTGAAATGTTTGGTTCAAACTTTCTAGAAGGAAATTTGAATTGGCAAATATGGTATTTTTTAATCGGTTAGCCAAAAATTCAGAGTCTCCACCCGTTAAAATTATTATAAAGTTTGAATATTGCTCCTTATATTTATTGATGAAGCCGTCAATTTCAAGAGCCAACCCATTAACCACTCCCGAATGAATCGACTCGGAGGTGGAGTTTCCTATGAAATGTTTTGGACTTTCTAAGGACATCAACGGTAGTTTCTCCGTATAATTATGTAATGCCGCATAGCGCAAACGCAATCCCGGACTGATGGCTCCTCCCAGATAATTATCGTTTTCGTCAATAAAGTCATAGGTTACGCAGGTTCCCGCATCAATAACCAATCGGTTTTGATTAGGGTATACTAAGGTTGCTCCAGTAACAAGAACCATTCTGTCGATTCCTAAAGTTTGGGGAGTTTCATACCTATTGACAAACGGAAAGGGATCTTTAGGTGATACAAAATGGACATTTACAGCTTCATTAAAAACAGAAAAAGACTGTTTCTCGACATCGGAAACCGATGCAATCACTAAATCCGTAAGCTCTTTATGAGCTTTTAAGATCACCCAAATGCTTTTTTGAAGTTCCGTTTTTAAAAAGACAAAGGTATTCAAGAGAGTATCCCCCTCAAATACAGCTCCTTTAATTCGGGTATTCCCAACGTCAATAGTTAGAATCATAATTTGTATATAACGATGCGAAGGTACGAATTGATTTTTTTTAAAATTTAGTTTGGAAAAATTAAAAATCATCCTATATTTGCACCCGCAAACAAGTTCAGCGAACTCCTATAAAAATAGAAGTCTAGTGAGCTAATAACAATGGTACCTTAGCTCAGATGGTAGAGCAATGGACTGAAAATCCATGTGTCCCTGGTTCGATCCCTGGAGGTACCACAAAAAATATCCCTAATCGCTTTATAAATAAGTAGTTAGGGATTTTTTGTTATAAAATCATATGGTTATTTGTATTCTTGAACTAGTATTAAAGTATGAAATTAAGGTGGTTTGAAATTTGAAAAAGTTTGAAATGAATCTCTTAGAATTATTGAATGTTTTAAACTATTTTTGTCTAAACACTTCAATCTCTTTTCTAATTCTCAATTCATAATTAATGATGCGTTGGACCTTAAAACCAAAACCTTCGGTAGACAAAGTGAAACTACTCTCTCAAGCTTTGAACATCGAGGAATTTGTGGCAACACTGCTAGTGCAGCGTGGTATTGAAACTTTCGAGGAAGCGCGTCAGTTTTTCAGACCAACTTTAGCCGATTTACACAATCCCTTTCTGATGAAAGATATGGATAAAGCCGTCGAACGCATCGAAATGGCAATTGAAAATCAAGAAAACATCCTGATTTTTGGTGATTATGATGTGGATGGAACCACGGCGGTTTCGCTCGTTTCCTCCTATTTAAAAACGTATTACCCAAATATTGCCACGTATATTCCAGATCGTTATGACGAAGGCTACGGCATCTCTTTCAAGGGAATTGATTATGCCGATGACAATGGGTTTTCGCTGATTATCGCCTTAGATTGCGGCATAAAATCCATCGACCACGTAGCCTATGCCAAAGAACGAAACATAGATTTTATCATTTGCGACCACCACCGTCCCGGAGCATTTTTGCCTGAGGCTGTGGCCGTTTTAGATCCAAAACGGGAGGATTGTAGTTATCCATATGATGAATTGTGCGGTTGTGGAATTGGTTTTAAATTGATTCAAGCCTTGGGCGAAAACCGAAACCAAACCATCGAAGATTTGACTTCCTATCTGGATTTGGTTGCAACGGCAATTGCCGCCGACATTGTTCCGATGACGGGCGAAAACAGAATATTGGCGTATTTTGGATTGCAAGTAATCAACTCCAATCCGAGGTCCGGAATCAAAGCTTTGATTCATCAAATAAAAAAGAAAACCTTAGATATCACCGATGTGGTTTTTATCATAGCGCCCCGAATTAATGCGGCAGGACGCATCAAACATGGCAACCACGCGGTGGAATTGTTGAGCGAATTTAATTTTGAGCAAGCGCAACAATTTGCCTCAGAAATTGAGGCGTATAATTCCAAAAGGAAAGATTTAGACAAACAAATCACCAAAGAAGCGTTGCTTCAAATTGAAGAAAATCAAGAAAAAGAGCATTTCACAACAGTGGTTTTTCAAGAAGATTGGCACAAAGGGGTCATAGGCATTGTAGCTTCGAGATTGATAGAAACATATTACCGTCCAACCCTAGTTTTTACCAAAAGTGGCGATAAATATGCCGCTTCGGCTCGGTCCGTGAAAGGGTTTGACGTATACAATGCTTTGGAAAGTTGTTCGGAACATCTCGAGCAGTTTGGCGGACACATGTATGCCGCCGGAATGACTTTATTGGAAGAGAATTACCAATCATTCAAGGATGCCTTCGAAAAAGAGGTCGAAGAAACCATTCCTCCTGAATTGCTGATTCCTGAAATTTCGATTGATGCTGAAATCAATTTCGAAGACATCACTCCAAAACTGATGCGGATTCTTCAACAATTCGAGCCTTTTGGCCCCCAAAACATGACTCCTGTTTTCTTGACAAAAAACCTGATAGACACAGGTTATGTCCAAAGATTAGGAGCCGATAAAGAACATTTAAAACTTTTTGTGCGACAAAACAACGCTGAAAGAATGGCCGCCATTGGATTTGGGTTGGGTAATAAAATAGAATTGACAACCGATAAAAAATCGTTTGAAGCGGTATATTGTATTGACGAAAACGAATGGAATGGAACTACTTCACTTCAACTACGATTAAAAGATATTAAGCCATAATTATCAAATCAATGAAGATAAAAGACCCCTATGCCGCATTACGTTATAAAGAATTCAACATGTTTTTAGTGTTGCGTTTTTCCATGGTTTTTGCCTGGTCGATGCAATTTATCGTAATTGAATGGGTCGTATATAGTATGACCAAAAATCCCCTTTCACTAGGAATTATTGGATTAATGGAAGTGATTCCGGCCATTGCGATGGCTTTATTTGCAGGGCATATTGTCGACCAAAATGAAAAGAAAGGCTTACTTTTTAAATGTATTTTGGCTTTTTCAGCCATCAGTTTTGGCATGTTTTTGTTGACTTGGCCCAGAATTACATCCGGCCTTTCAATCAACAAAATTTTATATGGCATTTATTTTTTGGTCTTTTTGGGGGGATTGGTACGTGCCTTTCTGGGACCCACCATTTTTTCGCTATTGTCCTTGATTGTCCCTAAAAAAGTGTATCCCAACGCTGCGACTTGGAGTAGCTCGGTATGGCAAACGGCAGCTGTTATAGGGCCTGCGATAGCCGGTTTTTCAATCACTTGGATCGGAATTCACTGGTCAATGGCCTTCGTAGTAGTGTGTTCGCTTTTGTCACTCCTCGCTTTAACCCAAATAGAAACCAAACCCATCTTAAATCCTAAAATTGGGGAACCTATAATGGAGAGTTTGAAAGAAGGCGTAAAGTTTGTTTACTACAATAAGACCATTTTAGGCGCTTTGTCACTCGATATGGTTGCCGTGCTTTTTGGAGGAGCGGTGGCGCTTTTGCCCATATTTGCCCAAGATATTTTAAAAGTGGGACCCGAAGGTTTTGGTTTTTTAAGAGCGGCACCAGCGATCGGTTCTTTGTTAACGATGTTTATTTCGGCTCACGTACCTTTATATAAAGATGCGGGCATAAAACTTTTAGGCGCCATTTTTGCCTTTGGGGTTTGCATCATCATTTTTGGAATTTCCACCGTGTTTTGGATTTCGGTACTCGCTTTATTTTTGAGTGGTGTTGCCGACGGGATTTCGGTGGTCATCCGACAAACGATTTTGCAATTAAAAACACCCGATGCCATGCGAGGTCGTGTGGCAGCTGTAAACTCGATATTTGTCGGGTCTTCGAATGAGTTGGGCGCTTTCGAAAGTGGGTTGACCGCCAAGCTCATGGGAACGGTTACCGCTGTTGTTTTTGGTGGCAGCATGACTCTTTTGGTAGCACTCTTTACGGGAGCCAAATTGCCAGGATTTAGAAATCTGGACTTACAAAAAGACTTGGACGAACATGAAAATCAGGAGTGATTACAATTTCTTCAATTCAAAAGTTTCGCCGTCAAAAACACCATAAGTAAAATAGTCTATCCAGTCTCCAAGATTCACATACTCGGAGTTTTCTCCAATAAGGAGTTTCATAGGCAAATGACGGTGTCCAAAAACAAAATAATTGTAGTGTTGGGTTTCCAGTTTTCTTTTTGAATACAAGACGAGCCATTCGTTTTCTTCGCCAAGGAATTTCAAGTCTTCAGCTCCGGAGATGAGTTTGTTTTTTACCGAAAGGTATTGCGCCAGTTTCACGCCAATATCAGGATGAAGCCATCGAAACACCAATTTTGAAAACGGATGGGTGAATACTTTTTTCATGCGTTTGTAACCCTTGTCGCCAGGGCCTTTGCCGTCGCCATGACCGATAAGAAACGTTTTTCCGTTGAACATATATTCTTGATTAACGTAATACACCGGGATGTTCAATTCTTTTTCGAAATAATCACTCATCCACAAATCATGGTTGCCCACAAAGAAATAAATAGGAATGCCGCTGTCTCGAATTTCGGCTAGTTTTCCTAAAATCCGAACAAATCCTTTAGGTACCACGGTTTTGTATTCAAACCAAAAGTCGAATAAATCCCCTAACAGAAAAATGGCTTCGGCATCCCCTTTTATTTCGTCAAGCCAAGTCACAAATTTTTGTTCTCTTGGAAAACTCAATTCGGGAGTTGGCGCACCAAAATGCTGGTCGGAGGCAAAATATATTTTTTTGTTGGGTGTGATTTGCATAAAGCTAAAGTAGGTATTTTGAATTATAAATTGTCACTGGCAAACCATTCGGCGAAAGAAGATTCCGTTTCCTGCAGTTTCAAGGAAAAAAGACCAATATTTTCGGGTAATCGGCTGATGATGCGTTTCGAAAAATCAACTACCATATTTTCGCTAGTGGGTTGGTAATCGACTAAAATTACGTGATGTCCGCGTGATTTTAATTCTTTTGCCAACTCAATATGGGGGGTAGTTTCATTGAAAACCGTGGCGTGGTCAAACTGGTCCACAATTTCCTCTTTGACAATTTTTTTCAAATCAGTAAAATCAATGACCATACCAAATTTTACGTTATTGCGGTCTAATATAGGCGTCCCAATCACGGTAACCGACAATTTATAACTGTGACCGTGCACGTTTTTGCACTTGCCGTCATAGCCATACAAAGCGTGACCGGTTTCGAAACTAAACTGCTTGGTAATTCTGATTTGGCTCATTTTATTTTTTAATTTGGCGTAAGGCATTTTTGGTAAAATCGGAGAGGACGAGTTTTCCGGAAATGGCTGCTCTTTCATAGAGCAAGGTGTCCCATTTTTCGGTGCCTTCCCAAAGTGTTTTTTTTAATTCGGTGAGCGCTTCGAGATTGTTCTTGGCTAATTTTGAGACAAAAAGAGCCAAGGCCGTGTCCAATGCGTCCGCGTTTTCAAATACGTTAGCGTACAGTCCTTTTTGGAGAGCCCATTCCGCCGTATTCCATTCCTGAGGAGCTAAAGCCATTTCGGCCACAGCGCTTTTTCCTATTTTTCTGCTGATGGCGGGTTCGATTACAAAAGGCCCAATTCCGATAGCTAATTCTGGCAATTTCAGGGCACTTTCGTTGGTGGCTAAGGCATAGTCGCAAGCAGCCACGATTCCTACTCCCCCACCCACGGCTTTTCCATGAATTCTTCCCACTATTATTTTCGAACAGTGGCGCATGGCATTTATCACATTGGCAAATCCGGAGAAAAATTCAGTGGCCTCAGCCAAATTGGTCACGGCCAAAAGTTCATCTAAAGAAGCCCCTGCACAAAATGCTCCTGTGCCACTGCTTTTTAAAACAATCACCGAAACAGCAGGATTAGGGGTCAAAGCCTGAAGTTCTTTGGTCAAGCGATTTAGCAAATCACTCGGAAAAGAATTACTCGCCGGATGCCCAAACTCGAGGGTGGCAATATTGTTTTCGATTGTCGTGAGAAGTAAGCCGCTTGGGTTTTGTGATAGCATTTACAAAGATTTTGATGTAAAGTTAAAAATATTACCGAAATCAGCTCATTTTTTTTTGGATAGCGTGTTATTGTTTTTTGAAATTTTGATTATACTTTAATTATATGTTATATTTGCCCCACAATTGGGGGATTAGCTCATTTGGCTAGAGCGCTTGCCTGGCAGGCAAGAGGTGACCGGTTCGAATCCGGTATTCTCCACAAATACGATCCGTAATAGCTTATATAAAGGCTTTACGGATTTTTTGTTTGTACTATTGTACAATTAATGTACGGGAATTCAATTAAGAATTAAAATGCAAAAAACCACAACATTAAGGTTGCGGTTTCAATTTAGATGAGGGTTACAGCTTATTGCTGACTAGCCAAATTGATTTTGCGCTGTATTGGATTATAAAATTCCTTAACCTTAGCTACAATTTCGTTTAAAGTCATATTATCGGAAGTTTCAACCGCCTTAAGTTTGATGTTGCCAAGGGATTTTTCCGCTCGTAATTTTTGTTCTAACTTTATTTTTGTTTCTGCAGGGCCAAAAACATACAGATAATCTGATCCTTTAATATAGGACATCACCGATTTAAGAAAATAATTAAGCTCTTCTTTTTTTCGGTTGGCAAATTTCGTTTCGCTATCACTATGATGAATTCCAGAAAAGGTTCCTTTATTACCTTCTTTGTTGTGGTAAACACCATTTTCTACCTCAGAATCTATTTCGGTAATTTTGACTTCTTTTTGACCATCAAGAGTTACAATTATTGCTTTTTTGGAGTCTATCCAGATGCCGACTTGTTTTTCCATGATATTATTTTTTAGGTTAAAAATAAATTAATTTGAAAAAGCTTTAGTTTATGAAGCAAGGGTTTTATAAAGCTTAATTTTTCTCATTTAAGAAAATAACACCTAAATTTAAGAAAAAATAATGGAACTTAAATGTAATTGAGGAGGTAAATGAAGCCCTTTTATGAAATTTAACGTTTCATATAAAAGCATGCTATCCAAACAATTCGCTAGCCACATCTTCAATTTTAGCGACCAAACGAATTTCAATCAGAGTATTTTTCAAGGAAATTTTATTGTATTTGGATACAAAAATGGTCGAAAACCCCAACTTTTCTGCTTCTTGAATGCGTTGATCCACTCGATTTACAGGGCGAATTTCACCTGAAAGTCCTACTTCACCCGCAAAACAAAAATCTTTATTTACCGGAATATCTTCATTTGATGATAAAATGGCTGCGACAACAGCCAAATCGATGGCAGGATCATCTACCGAAATTCCGCCGGTAATATTAAGGAAAACATCTTTGGCGCCAAGGCGAAACCCAGCACGTTTTTCTAAAACTGCTAAAATCATATTGAGCCTTTTGGCATTATAACCTGTTGTGCTGCGCTGTGGAGTTCCGTAAACTGCCGTACTTACTAATGATTGTATTTCAATCATCAGCGGACGCATGCCTTCGAGAGTGGAGGCGATGGCGGTTCCTGATAATTCTTCGTCTTTGTGTGAAATCAATATTTCTGATGGGTTAGATACTTCGCGTAAACCATTCCCTAACATTTCATAAATTCCAATTTCGGCAGTAGAGCCGAAACGATTTTTTAGCGAGCGCAAAATGCGGTACACATGATTGCGGTCTCCTTCGAATTGCAAGACGGTATCAACCATGTGTTCCAAAATTTTGGGCCCTGCGATGTTTCCATCCTTAGTAATATGACCAATAAGAATCACAGGAATATTGGTTTCTTTGGCAAATTTTATCAGTTCGGCAGTAGTTTCGCGAATTTGGGAAATACTTCCCGGAGTAGAGTCAATATATTCCGTATGAAGCGTTTGAATGGAATCGATGATGACGATTTCAGGCTCAATGGCTTCAATTTGTTTAAAGATGTTTTGGGTTTTGGTTTCTGTAAGAATGTAGCAATTGTCGCTATTTGGTGTGATTCTTTCGGCGCGCATTTTGATTTGCTTTTGGCTTTCTTCACCCGAAACATACAAAGTTTTATAAGGCAGTTTTAAGGATATTTGAAGTAAAAGGGTGCTTTTTCCAATGCCAGGTTCACCGCCCAAAAGGATTAATGAACCAGGGACAATGCCGCCACCCAACACACGATTGAGTTCGCCGTCGGTGGTGTCCATTCGGATTTCCTGGCTAGAATCAATCTCGTTTATTTTTAATGGTTTTGGTGCTTTGGTGGCGGAAACAGATTCGCTTTTCCAAGCTGATTTCTCTTCTTTTTGAATAATTTCTTCTGCAATAGTATTCCATTCTTTGCAAGAATTGCAATGGCCTTGCCATTTAGAGTATTGAGCGCCACAGTTCTGGCAAAAAAAGGAGGTTTTTACTTTTGACATTATTTATCCACTAAATTAAATCCAAATTTAAACTAAAGAATATTCAAAAAAAAAAATTTATTTTATTAAAAAACCTTGTTCCTTTTAAGTTAAGGAATTGTCTTTTTCATTCGGGAAAATAATCCATGGGTGGAAAGTTTTGGCTTCTTCAAAGTCTAATGTAGCATAGGAAATGATGATTATGATATCATCCTTTTGTACTTTTCTCGCAGCGGGTCCGTTGAGTGTTATTTCCCCCGAATTTTTTGCCCCTTTGATGGCGTAAGTTTCAAATCGTTCGCCATTATTGATGTTAACAATTGAAACTTTCTCGCCTTCAATGATATTGGAGGCGTCCATTAACGCTTCGTCAATAGTAATGCTACCAATATAATTTAAATCGGCTCCAGTTACTTTTACCCGGTGAATTTTTGATTTTACGACTTGAATTTGCATCCTACAAAAGTAAGTTAATTTAATGAAAGGGTGTCAATCAATCGGATATTGTTGACGAATACAGCTATGAAAGCACGGTATTTTTTGTTTTTGTTTTTTCTCACACAAGGCAAAAGTGTTGCCTCGTCAGCAATTTGAAAATAGTCTAATGTAAAAGGAGGATTTATTTCAAATGTTTTTTGGACCCATTTGGCAACAGTTGCAGCGCTGTTTGTTTTGAATTTTTCCTTGGCACCAACTAATGTTTTGTAAATTAAGGAAGCCTCTTGTTTTTCTTTTGGAGATAAGAGTTCATTTCGGGAACTCATGGCCAAATTATTAGGCTCCCTATAAATAGCACAGCTTTGGATAGCAACTTTCAAATTGTTTTTTGCTGCTAATTTTTTTATAATTTGTAATTGCTGGAAATCTTTCTCTCCAAAATAGGCATTGGTTGGGGTTACAATTTCAAAAAGTCGCTTTACAATGGTGCCAACACCATTGAAATGCCCGGGCCTGAATTTGCCTTCCATTTGGTTTTCTAATCCATCAAAATCGAAGAATTGTGAACTAGGCTTCCCTACATAGACATCCTCAATAGGGGGCGCATATAGTATGATTTCAGGGCTTAATGCGGCAATTTTTTTTATATCGTTTTCAAGTGCTCTGGGGTATTTTGCTAAGTCTTCGGGATTATTGAATTGGGTGGGATTCACAAAAATACTCACAACGGTACATTCATTTTCTGACAATGATTTTTGCATCAACGATAAATGCCCTTGGTGTAAAGCACCCATAGTTGGAACAAACCCAATGGTGGAATGGCTGGTTTTAATAGATTTTAAGTAGGCTATTAAAGCTTCATTTCCATAGAAAATGTGCATGGCTATTTTATTGAAATTAACTGCAAACATAATATTTTAGTCCATAACTGCATAAATTTTCGTAATTTTGCATGGTTTTAATTGCCAATTAATCAAGTAATTTACAATATGGAAGGTAAGAGAATATTATATGTATCATCTGAGGTGGTGCCTTATCTAGCTGAAAATGAGGTGTCTTCAATGTCTTATGAAGCGCCAAAAATGATTAATAATCAGGGTGGGCAATTACGAATTTTCATGCCAAGATACGGGAATATAAATGAAAGAAGGCATCAATTGCACGAAGTAATTCGTCTTTCAGGGATGAATTTGGTAGTCAATGACTTGGATATGCCCTTGATTATAAAAGTTGCTTCTATCCCAAAAGAAAGAATACAAGTCTATTTTATTGACAACGATGAATATTTTAAACGGAAAGCTACTTTTACCGATGAAGAAGGGGTTATGTTTCCCGATAATGATGAGCGAGCCATTTTCTTTGCAAAAGGGGTTGTCGAAACCGTAAAAAAACTCAATTGGGTTCCGGACATTATTCATGTTCATGGATGGATGGCAGCCATGTTGCCTATTTATATGAAACATTTTTACAAAAATGAAGCTTTGTTTTCGGAAACAAAGATTGTTACTTCCGTTTATAGCCAGTCTTTTGAAGGAACTTTAAATATTGAAATGATTAATAAGGTGTTGTTTGACGGCATTCCTAATGAGGCAATTCTAGATCTTAAAAACCCTGATTACGAAAGCATTATGAAAGCAACTATCAATCATTCGGATGCTGTAATCATTGCTTCAGAGAAGGTATCTTCAAGTTTAACAAAATTTATAGAATCTTCAGGAAAACCTTTTTTACCTTTTACGCCGAAAGAAAAATTCGCTGAAGCGTATACTGATTTCTACAAAAACAGCGTTCTATAAATTAAACTTTTTTCCCTTTAGATATGTACAATAATTCTTTTTTAAAGCAAGTTCTATTCGTGACGATTGTTATTATTTTCGCTTCCTGCGATAAAGATTATAATGAAATTGGATCGGATTTAATTGGCACAAATCATTTTGATTTAAATAAGGAAAACTATAGTGTGGTCGCCTACAATCAAAAAATTGGACCTATACAATCTAACAATCTTCCTGTTAATGCTCTAGGAATTTATGACAATCCTGCTTTTGGTAAAACAACGGCAAGTTTTGTCACTCAAGTATCATTGGCAACAGTTAATCCAACAATAGGGAAAAATCCTGTGGTGGAAAGTGTTGTTTTGACGATTCCTTATTTTAGCACTTTAAAAACAACGAATGCTGACGGAAGTCATGTGTACGAATTGGATTCGATATATGGTGCAAGCACTGCTAAAATTAAACTAAGCATTTATGAATCGGGCTATTTTATGCGGGATTTAGATCCTGTTGGAGGTTTTCAAAACACACAAAAATATTACACTGATCAAACCGATTTTGAAAATTTTAAAATTGGCAATCGTTTAAATGATGATTCAAACATTGCCCAGAATGATGCTTTTTTCTTTGATCCTGGTGAACATGTTGCAACAAGTACAGATGCAGTTACAAAAACGCGAACGGCTCCGGGAATGCAATTAAATTTAAATAAAAGTTTTTTTGATTCCAAAATTGCGAATGCGGCATCTGCAAAATTGTTAACTAATGAAGTTTTTAAAGAATATTTCAGGGGTTTGTATTTTAAAGTGGAAAAATCGGGGAGTGATTCGGGAAGTTTAGCCATGATGGATTTTTCGAAAGGAGTAATTACTATTACCTATAAAGAAGATACCTCAGCAACTGACGTAACAAGAGTTGAAAAATCTATTATTCTTAACCTCAGCGGAAACACAGTAAGTTTATTGGAACAATCTAATACAAATTCAGCCTATACTTCTGCTATCAGTTCCGCAAGTACAACACTTGGTGATGAAAAATTATATCTAAAAGGTGGCGAGGGTTCTATGGCTGTAATTAGTCTTTTTGATACTCCAGGGGAATTAGAAACACTTAGAACCAATAAATGGTTAATCAACGAAGCAAATCTTGTTTTCCATATTGATGCCAATGCCATGGGAGATAGTCCCAAGCCTCAACGAATTTATTTGTACGATATGACTAATAATCTTCCTTTATCCGATTATTACAGCGATTTCACCTCAGGGACCAACTCTAAAAACGGGAAATTAATATTTGACGGGATTTTAAATAAAACCAAATCAACCTACACCATCAGAATTACGAATCATATTAGAAATCTCATCAATGATGCTACAAAAAATAATGTAAAATTAGGAGTTGTGGTTACGGAAGATATAAATACTGCCATTTTCAGTGAATTTAAAGATAAAACTGGTTTTGCGCCAAAAACAAGCGTTATGAATCCTCTTGGAACCATACTATATGGAAATAAAATTCTTTCTAGTGACCCTAATTATGATAAAAGATTGAAATTAGAAATTTATTATACAAAACCTAATTAACTCAAAATTATGTGTGGAATTGTTGGATATATTGGCTATAGAGAGGCTTTTCCTATTGTTATAAAAGGGTTAAAAAGGCTTGAATACAGAGGATATGATAGTGCAGGAGTAATGTTATATGATGGAAACAACATCAAGCTTTCTAAAACAAAAGGAAAGGTTTCAGACCTTGAAGAGCAATCCAAAGAAATTACTATAAGCGGAACTATTGGCATAGGGCACACCCGTTGGGCAACTCATGGAGTGCCAAACGATGTGAATTCTCATCCACATCTTTCTAATTCTGGCGATTTGGCAATAATTCATAACGGAATCATTGAAAACTACGCCCCCCTCAAAAAAGAACTACTAAAAAGAGGCTATGTTTTTCACTCCGATACCGATACAGAAGTATTGGTAAACCTTATTGAAGAAATTCAGAAAAAAGAAAAACTAAAATTAGGAAAAGCGGTTCAAGTGGCCTTAAATCAAGTGGTAGGCGCCTACGCAATAGCTGTTTTTGACAAAAAAAACCCAGATGAAATTGTTGTTGCCCGATTGGGAAGTCCTTTAGCAATAGGCATTGGAGAAGAAGAATATTTCATTGCGTCTGATGCTTCCCCATTTATAGAATACACCTCAAATGCCGTTTATTTAGAAGACGGCGAAATGGCAAATATTAGATTGCACAAACCTATAAAGGTCCGAAAAATCAAAGATGACTCTTTGGTTGATCCTTATATTCAAGAACTTCAAATGAACTTGGAGCAAATTGAAAAAGGGGGTTATGACCATTTCATGTTGAAGGAGATATATGAACAACCTAGCGTTATAAAAGACACTTATCGCGGAAGACTTAATGCCAACGAAGGAATAATCAAAATGTCGGGGATTGAGGATAATTTGGAAAAATTTCTAAATACCGACAGAATCATTATTATCGCCTGTGGCACCTCTTGGCACGCAGGTTTGGTTGCAGAATATATTTTTGAAGAATTTTCCCGAATTCCAGTAGAAGTAGAATATGCGTCTGAATTTAGATATAGAAATCCTATAATTAATAGCAAAGACGTGGTAATAGCCATATCTCAATCTGGTGAAACGGCTGATACTATGGCGGCCATAAAATTGGCCAAAGAAAAAGGAGCCTTTGTTTTTGGAGTTTGTAATGTAGTGGGTTCTTCTATTTCCAGAGAAAGTCATGCGGGGGCTTATACCCATGCGGGTCCGGAAATTGGAGTGGCATCTACCAAAGCATTTACTACCCAAATCACAGTTCTAACGATGATGGCCTTGCGATTGGCACAAGCCAAAGGAATGTTGTCTAAGACGGATTTACACAAGTATTTACAAGAGTTGGAAATCATTCCTGAAAAAGTAAAAGAGGCTTTGGAAACCAACAATAAAGCAAAAGAAATTGCTTCTGTTTTCAAAGATTCACATAATTGTCTCTATTTAGGTAGAGGATATAACTTTCCTGTTGCTCTAGAAGGCGCGTTGAAACTCAAAGAAATCTCTTATATCCATGCTGAGGGTTATCCCGCTGCAGAAATGAAGCACGGACCAATCGCCTTGATAGACGAACGCATGCCTGTAGTTGTCATTGCTCCAAAGCAAGGACATTATGACAAAATTGTGAGCAACATTCAGGAAATTAAATCCCGTAGCGGAATAATCATTGCCGTGGTAACCAAAGGCGATACGCAAGTTCGTGAGTTGGCAGATTATATTATTGAAATTCCTGAAACTTCGGACGCTTTATCCCCTTTGATAACAACCATTCCTTTGCAATTATTGTCCTATCACATTGCTGTGATGAGAGGGTGTAATGTCGATCAACCTAGAAATTTGGCTAAATCAGTCACGGTGGAATAATAGCATTTTAGCAACTACTATATCAAAAGAGAGGAAAATACCTCTCTTTTTTTTGTTAATATTAATATTATTTGTACTTTGGCTCTAATTAACCAACAAATTTTAATCAAATGAGAACGTATCTACTTACTTTATCTTTGTTTTTTTGTAGCATCACTTTTGCTCAAAAAACAGTTTCAGATTCCATTAAAGCAACAACACCTCTAGATGAGATTGTTGTTTCTGCCTCAAGAACTCCAGAAAGATTTAGAGAATCCCCAGTTACTATTGAAAGAATGACTATTAAAGACATCAAAAAGACGGCTTCCCCTTCTTTTTATGATGGTTTAGAAAACCTGAAAGAAGTGCACATGAACACTAGCAGTTTGACTTTCAAGTCCATAAATACCCGTGGTTTTGCAACTGTTGCCAATGAGCGTTTTATGCAATTGGTGGACGGAATGGATAACTCGTCTCCATTGCTGAACTTTGTTTTAGGGAACCTTATTGGTGTTTCAGAATTAGATGTGCAGAGTGTAGAATTGCTTCCAGGAGCATCTTCTGCCTTATATGGAGCCAATGCTTTTAATGGGATTTTGTTTATGAACAGTAAAAGTCCATTTACATCCGAGGGCATTTCGGCATATGTTAAATACGGGAATACCAACCAAAAAGCCGCTGGTTCTAACGACTTTCATGATTATGGTATAAGAATTTCACATGTTTTCAATAAATACATTGCCGCCAAAGCCAACTATACTTACATGGAAGGGACGGATTGGTATGCAACAAATTATGATGATAAAAATAAACAAGGACAAGGAATAAACAGAAGTGATAAAAATTATGACGGTATCAATGTATATGGAGATGAGGTAAGCACAGATCTTTATAATGTTGGGAAAGCTTTAGTCGCAAAATCATTATTACCTTCAGCGCTTCTGCCTACGTTACTAAATACAGGTTCAGTATCAAGAACAGGATACAACGAAACTGATTTAACGGATAATAAAGCTAGAAATGCCAAAATTGATTTTTCGCTTCATTTTAAACCTTGGGCGAACGACATTGAAATAATTTGGCAAAGTAAATTTGGATTTGGGAATGCCGTATATCAAGGAGGAAATAGATATTATTTAAATAACTTTTTTATGCAGCAGCATAAAATAGAAATAAAAGGCAAAAACTTTTTCGTAAGAGGCTATACCACTACCGAAGATGGAGGAAAATCTTATGATATGCAATTTACAGGATGGAATGTAAATAGACAATGGAAATCAGATGACCTTTGGTTCGGAACTTATGCAGGGGCTTATGCCCAAGCTTATGCTGGCTTATTTGGTCCAACTTATACAGGCAATTCGACTGCTTCTCATGCACTTGCTCGAGGCGCTGCGGATACGGGTAGATTATTGCCTGGAAGTGCCGGATTTAAAACTGCTTTTGATAAAGTTATTGCTGATCCAGATGTATTGACAGGTTCAAAATTGGTTGATAATTCTAGAATATACCATTCTGATGCCAATTACAACTTCAAAGATATTATCAAATTTGCTGAAATCCAATTAGGGGGTTCTTATAGAGACTATCAATTGAATTCGCAGGGTAGAATTTATACAGATGCCAAAAGCCTTATATCATATAATGAATATGGCGCTTATACACAAGTACAGAAAAAATTAATGGATGAAAGATTGAAATTTACAGGATCCATTCGCTATGATAAATCTAAAAATTTTGATGGGAATTATTCCCCTAGAATATCATTGGGGTATTCAGCTGGTGAAAACAAGTCACATAATTTCAGGGCTTCGTTTCAAACGGGTTTCAGAAATCCAAGCACACAAGATCAGTATATTGGTTTTAATGTTGGCCCAGCATTATTGTTAGGTTCTGCACCAGACAATCTATTAAGATATTCTGAATCAAGGCCAGTATCTCTTACTGGACAGCCATTTACTGGAGGAGCCGCTAATGTAACATTGACGGGTGAAAATGCTTATTTTAAATCCTACACGAGGTCATCTGTAGAAGCATTTGGAGCATTTGCCGCAGCTAATCCTTTGAATCTTCCAGGAGCTGCTGCTTTATTGAAAAAGACAAATGTAGATTACGTGAAACCAGAACAGGTTAAAGCATTTGAATTAGGGTACCGTTCTCAAGTAAATGATATTTATTTTGATATTAACGGATATTTTAATACATACAATGATTTTATTGGAAGAGCGTGGGCATTGGCTCCACTATATGGGACAGTAAGTGGAAATCCTATAGATTTTACTTTAGGGGCCCCAACTTATGCCACAAACCCCGATGTGCAAAGTGTGATTGCACTTAAAAATTCAGATTATAGAACATATCTTTTGTATACTAATACATCAATTGAAATTCAATCATTAGGGTTTGGAATAGGAATTTCTAAAAAAATGTTTGGGAATTATGATATAGGGGTTAATTATAACTATGCGGAATTTAAATTTGACCAAGCCAAAGATCCGAGTTTCCAAGCGGGTTTCAATACGCCAAAACACAGAATCAAAGCTTCAGTTGGGAATGACAAATTATTTGAAAACTTTGGGTTTAATGTTAGTGGAAGATGGAATACAGGTTATATTTGGGAATCTTCGTTTACTACAGGAATGATTGATGCCGCTACCGTAATTGATGCTCAAATTAACTACGGACTTCCTAAATTAAAATCGGTTCTAAAAATTGGCGCTACCAATATAGGAGGTAAGGAATATACACAAGTATTAGGGGCAGGAGCAATAGGGCAACAATATTTTGCTTCTTTGACCATTAATCCATAAATAAGAATCACTTCCGTTTTTAAAACCATCCCGCATTGTGGGGTGGTTTTTTGCTTTATAAGCACTTTTCTTGATTTAATACCTGTTTGCAAACAATCCTTTAAAAACGACTTCATTTTTTATAAAAAAAGTATTGATTTTTATATTTTAAAAAATTACCTTTGCGCACTGAAAAAGCATCCAGTCGAAAAGTTTCGATTTGGTGTACTTCATAAATCGGAATAGCTATTTAATAAATACATAAGCAATGTCAAAAGTAATAGGAAAAGTTGCCCAAATCATCGGACCCGTTGTCGATGTAGTTTTCAACGGTGTCGATGTTGAACTTCCAAAAATTTACGATTCATTAGAAATCACTAAAAAAGACGGAACGTTGTTAGTTCTTGAAGTACAATCCCACATCGGTGAAAACACCGTTCGTACCATCTCCATGGACTCCACAGACGGTTTGAGCAGAGGTTATGAAGTAGTAGGTACAGGAAACCCAATCAAAATGCCAATTGGAGCAGATGTTTACGGCCGTTTGTTCAACGTAATTGGTGATGCTATTGATGGTTTAGGAAACTTACCAAAAGATGGCGATAATGGATTGTCTATTCACAGACAAGCTCCAAAATTCGAAGATTTATCAACTTCATCTGAAGTTTTATTCACAGGGATTAAAGTAATCGATTTGATTGAGCCTTATTCAAAAGGAGGAAAAATTGGATTGTTTGGTGGTGCTGGTGTGGGTAAAACAGTATTGATTCAGGAGTTGATTAACAATATCGCAAAAGGTCACGGTGGTCTTTCCGTATTCGCAGGAGTAGGAGAAAGAACACGTGAAGGAAATGACTTGCTTCGTGAGATGTTAGAGTCAGGAATTATAAAATACGGAGATGAATTCATGCACTCTATGGAAAATGGAGGATGGGATTTGTCTAAAGTAGATATGCCAGGAATGAGAGAGTCTAAAGCTACTTTCGTTTTCGGTCAGATGAACGAACCTCCAGGAGCTCGTGCTCGTGTAGCCTTGTCAGGATTGTCTATTGCAGAATATTTCCGTGATGGAGCAGGTTCAGATCAAGGAAAAGACGTTCTTTTCTTCGTGGACAATATCTTCCGTTTTACACAAGCAGGTTCTGAGGTTTCGGCTCTTTTGGGTCGTATGCCCTCTGCAGTAGGGTACCAACCGACATTGGCTACCGAAATGGGAGCGATGCAAGAGCGCATCACATCTACAAACAAAGGTTCTATTACATCGGTACAAGCGGTTTACGTTCCTGCGGATGACTTAACCGATCCAGCTCCAGCAACAACATTTGCTCACCTTGATGCCACAACGGTATTGTCCCGTAAAATTGCAGAGTTAGGGATTTACCCAGCGGTAGATCCACTAGATTCTACTTCTAGAATTTTGACACCACAAATTATCGGTGATGATCATTATGATTGTGCGCAAAGAGTGAAAGAAATTCTTCAAAAATACAAACAATTGCAAGATATAATTGCGATTTTAGGTATGGAAGAATTGTCTGAAGAAGATAAATTATCGGTATCAAGAGCTAGACGTGTACAACGTTTCTTGTCACAGCCTTTCCACGTAGCCGAACAGTTTACAGGATTAAAAGGAGTTTTGGTTGATATTAAAGATACCATCAAAGGATTTAATATGATCATTGATGGTGAACTAGATCACTTGCCAGAAGCAGCTTTTAACCTTAAAGGAACTATTGAAGACGCTATCGAAGCAGGAGAAAAAATGTTGGCAGAAGCTTAACAATTAACAATGGATAATTGACAATGTGAAAATTATCAATTATCAATTATCAATTAAAAAATGATTTTAGAAATAGTATCACCAGAAGCAAAATTATTTTCAGGAGAAGTGACTTCTGTTTCCCTTCCAGGAGTTAATGGTCATTTTCAAATGCTAAATAATCACGCGCCAATAGTTTCTTTGCTTCAAAAGGGAACCTTAAAGATTACGGCTCCGAGTTTTAAATTCAGCAAAGAATCTGAAAATTTATTCACGAAAGTGAACGAGCAGAACTACACCCTTGCTATTGAATCTGGCACCATAGAAATGAAAGACAATAAAGTAATTGTGTTAGCAGACTAAAGCAATTCCAAACAAATTAAAAAGTCATACAGCAATGTGTGACTTTTTTTTTGCAGCTAATCCCGCTATCATTCCAATCCACGCTAAAAAGCGTGGGATTTTCCCTTCTATCGGGGCTAAATACGCGTGTTCATCAGATAAATCAGTTTCATCTGCGGCCCATTTTTAAACATTAAATCAATAACTTTGCCTTTATGAAGTTGCCAAAAAATCTAACTGCAAAACTCGAAACCCGCAAACAAAACAATGCTTTGCGGAAATTAGCTATACCAAGCGATTTAATCGATTTTGCCTCGAATGATTACATTGGGTTTTCTAAAAACAAAGCCATTTTCGAGGAAACCCACCAGTATTTAATTGACAATAGAATAACCCAAAACGGAGCAACAGGTTCCCGATTACTATCCGGAAACCACAAAGTATATCAAGATACCGAAAATTATATTGCCCAATTCCATCAAACGGAAAGCACCTTGATATTCAATTCAGGATACGATGCCAATGTGGGTTTTTTCAGTTGCGTTCCCCAAAAAGGGGACTTGATATTGTATGACGAATTGTGTCACGCCTCCATCCGAGACGGAATCCTGCTTTCAAATGCTAAAGCCTATAAATTTCAACACAACGATTTTGAGGATTTAGAAAAAAGACTTCGACAAGCTCAGTCTGACAACATTATTACAGAAGTTTACATCGTTACTGAATCTGTATTCTCAATGGACGGCGACACACCAAATCTTGAAGAACTAGCCCAGCTTTCGGAAAAATACAAGTGTCATTTGGTAATCGACGAGGCTCATGCACTAGGCGTTTTCGGCGATAAAGGCGAAGGATTAGTTCAGAATTTACAGTTACAAAACCAAGTTTTCGCCCGAATAATGACTTTCGGAAAAGGATTGGGTTGCCATGGTGCAGCGATAGTAGGTTCTCAAGAATTGAAAGATTATCTCATTAATTTCGCAAGAAGTTTCATTTATACCACGGGACTTTCGCCACATTCCGTTGCCACGATTTTAATAGCGTACCAGCATCTGGAATCGGAAAAACAAACTATTAATAAACTAAGAGAAAACATCATTCTTTTCAATCAAGAAAAGAGTTTATTCGCCTTAAAACCTATGTTTGTCCGAAGTAAATCGGCAATTCAAAGCGCCATAATTCCCGGAAACCAAAACGTAAAAGCAATTGCAAATCAACTTCAAGAAAAAGGGTTTGATGTCAAAGCCATTATCTCTCCAACCGTTCCCGAAGGGCAAGAGCGATTGCGGTTTTGCCTTCATAGCTTCAATACCAAGGAAGAAATATCGGAAGTATTGGGTTTGTTGAGTGTTTTTGTTTTTTAGACTAGAGATGAAACAGGTATTACTGCTTCATTTTTTTAATTCACAAGTTTAGGGAAGATCCATAGTAAGAAGACAAAAAACCCGCTTCTTTCGAAGCGGGTTTTGTACCCGGAGCCGGAGTCGAACCGGCACGGTTTCCCACAGGTGTTTGAGACCAGCGCGTCTACCAATTCCGCCATCCGGGCTTAGCAGACCTGAAATAACAACAGTTATTTCAACGCAATAAAGAGATATTTAGCAATAGCTAAGCGTCTTTTCCTTTAACACGGTGCAAATGTAAAAAATATTATAACAAATTCTAAAAAAATTCTCTAAAATTTCCTTTCCAAGTTCGATTTTATTGCTAAATTTGCACCTCGTTAAAAGGAAGCAGACTAACTAACTACACCCGAGGCGCATACAAACATTTGGCTTTAAAAAAATATATAAGCTGAGTTATAATGGAGCGCAGCGGAATAAAAAAACGAATTAATGTCACACCTAGAACCAGAATCTAAAATTTTTGCATGTTCACAAAGTGTTTATCTTGCTGAAAAAATGGCAAAGGAATACGGAATTCCTTTAGGTAAAATGACAATGTCCAACTATAGTGACGGAGAATTTCAGCCGTCTTATGAGGAGTCAATCCGGGGTCTGCGGGTATTTATTGTTTGTTCTACATTTCCAAGCTCAGATAATTTGATGGAAATGTTACTGATGATTGATGCTGCAAAACGCGCTTCGGCAAGACATATAACGGCCGTAATACCTTATTTTGGCTGGGCAAGACAAGACAGAAAAGACAAGCCGAGAGTCCCGATTGGAGCTAAGTTAGTAGCTAAATTATTAGAAACTGCCGGCGCGACACGAATCATGACCATGGATTTGCATGCTGACCAAATTCAGGGATTCTTTGAAAAACCAGTAGACCACCTTTTTGCATCGACTATCTTTTTACCTTATGTAAAAAGTTTAAATTTAGAAAATTTGACGATTGCATCGCCGGATATGGGAGGTTCTAAAAGAGCATATGCCTATTCTAAATTTTTAAATTCGGATGTGGTTATTTGTTATAAACATAGAAAAGAGGCCAATATTATCGACACCATGGAGCTCATTGGCGAAGTGAAAGGGAGAAATGTCATCTTGGTTGATGATATGATAGATACAGGAGGCACCTTGGCGAAAGCCGCCGATTTGATGATCGAAAAAGGGGCCTTGAGCGTCAGAGCGATTTGTACGCATGCCATTTTATCTGGAGATGCTTATGAAAAAATCGAAAAATCGAAATTACTGGAATTAATCGTGACCGATTCTATTCCGTTAAAGAAGGAATCAAACAAAATAAAAGTGGTGAGTTGCGCCCCTCTTTTTGCCGAAGTAATGCACATGGTACACCACAACAATTCCATAAGCGGGAAATTTTTGATGTAGAACATAAAAGACTCGAAGTCGACCGTTCTACAAAAGCTGAAAGCCAAGTGCTTCAAGCGTATTGCCAATTAATTATTTATTAACTATATTTTTTTACAATGAAATCGATTACAATTAAAGGATCAGAAAGAGAAAGCGTGGGCAAAGTTGCGACTAAAGCCTTACGTAATGCTGGAGCGGTTCCTTGCGTGTTATACGGAGGAGATCAACCAGTACATTTTGCAGCAGATGAAAGAGCATTCAAAAGCTTGGTTTACACTCCAAACGCACACACAGTTGTGATTGATCTTGGAGAAAAAAACTACAATGCCGTTTTACAAGACGTACAGGTACACCCGGTATCAGACAAAATCTTACACATTGACTTCTTTCAATTAAATGAAAGCAAAGAAATTACCATGGAAGTTCCTGTTAAAATTGTTGGAACATCGCCAGGGGTATTATTGGGTGGTGATTTACGTTTAAATCAAAGAAGACTAAAAGTAAGAGCACTTCCTAAAAATCTTCCTGATTTTATAGAGGCTAACATTTCTGAACTTCAGATGGGTAATAAACTGTATGTGACCAAAGTTGAAACCAAAAATTTCAAATTGATACATCCAGACAATACCGTAATTTGTCAAGTGAAGATTTCTCGTGCCGCTATGAAAGCAGCTCAAGAAGCAGCAAAAGCAGCAAAAGCACCTGCAGGGAAAAAGAAAAAATAAAATTTTTTACATATTCTCAAAAAAGCACCAGTTGTACAACTGGTGCTTTTTTTGCTATATAGCGCACCTCATTAAACCCTCTTTTTTCAAATTTTTAAAGGATGTTGTTCTCCAATTAAGTAATTAGATTACTTTTACGATATGCTAAAATGGTTAAACATCTTGTTTTCAAAAACAAAAACAGAAGACAATACAACTTGTGTGAAACCGGAGGTTCACGAACACAAAAAAAACAATATAAAAAGCGTGAGTAATAAATTTTTAATCGTCGGACTTGGCAACATCGGTGCCGAATATGTAAACACAAGACACAACATTGGTTTTAAAATTGTCGATTTCTTTGCCAAAAAAGAAGAGATTAATTTCGAAACCGTAAAACTGGGTTCACTTGCTGAATACAAATTTAAAGGCCGAGATTTTTTGCTTTTGAAACCCAATACCTACATGAATTTGAGTGGCAAAGCCGTAAAATATTGGACGGACAAGGAAAATATTCCACTCGAAAATATTCTGATTATTACCGATGATTTGAATCTGTCTTTTGGAAAAATCCGCATCAAACCAAAGGGCAGCGATGGCGGACACAACGGACTCAAAAGCATCAACTTAATATTAAATACAACAAATTACACCCGTTTCCGTTTTGGAATCAGCGACGAATTCAAAAAAGGAAAGCAAGTAGATTATGTTCTGGGCGAATGGGACGAAGAGGAAAAAACAAAACTTCCAGAACGATTAGAATTGGCTTCCGAAATTATAAAATCTTTTGGAACTGCCGGACTAGAAAACACTATGACTCTTTATAATGGAAAATAGAATGGCAAGATTATTGTTTATAACTTAGATTCAGAACCTTAAATACTTATCTTTAAGATTATTACTTATTAAATAATGAAAAAAAATACTTCTGTTTCTATCCCTAAAACACTTATTTTATTTTTTCTTTTTATAGCCCATTCAGGCTATACACAGAAATCTTTGTTGGGTAACCAAAAAGTAAATCCTAAGAACCAATTTATACGATGTGGCACGACAGAAAATGAAAAAAGGTTGCAAGCTAAAAATCCGAAAAGGAGTACAAGTACCGAATTCGAGGATTGGTTGGCGCCAATTATTGCAACACAGCGAGAAAAAAACTTGACCAGTAAAACAGCTATAGGCACTTATAGTATTCCCGTGGTTATTCATGTCATTCACGATGGGGATGCTATAAATACAATTAGTTCTCATACGAGTGAAAATATTTCTGATGCTCAAGCCATTTCTCAGATAACGGTTTTGAATCAAGACTTTAGAAAAATGTCGGGGACTCCAGGTTATAATACCAATCTAGTAGGCGTAGATACCCAAATTCAATTTGTTTTAGCAAAACAAGATCCTTACGGTGTTCTTACCAACGGTATTGATCATGTCAATCTAGGTAAAGCAGAATGGTCGGAAGAAGAAATTGACGCTATTGTAAAACCTGAAACCCAATGGGACCCCACAAAATATCTTAACATATGGAGTGTTCAATTTTCATCCTCAACTCGATTATTAGGATACGCTCAATTTCCTTCTAATTCTAACTTGACCGGTTTAAATACGATAGGTGGAGAATCCCTCACTGATGGGGTAGTTATCAATAGTAATGCCTTAGGCACCAACGCGGTGAATGATGGGTCTTTTCAATTATACTCCAATTATAGCATGGGACGCACCTCAACTCACGAAATAGGTCATTTTTTAGGCCTACGACACATTTGGGGGGATGGAAATGGGGACGAAGCAACTGATAGCCCCGATTGTACCGCATCAGATTATTGTTCAGACACGCCTCAAGCAGGATGGGAACATTATGAATGCGGTGTTTTTGATACCTGTCCATTAGATTTAGGGAATGACATGACTGAAAACTATATGGATTATACCAACGATGGATGTATGAATACTTTTACAGCAGGGCAAAAAGCACGAATGATTGCGGTAATGACCAAATCGCCTAGGCGAAAAGAGTTGGCAAGCTCAACTGTTGCAACTCCGGGTTTTACCAAAACTTTAGATGGCGCTCTGAAAAATATTTTAATAACCGTTTCTGGTTGTGGTACTTCTTTTACTCCCTCCATAAATTTTGAAAATAAAGGCACAACAAGCCTACAAACCGCTACAATTACCTACACTATTGACAATTTGAATCCGAAAACTTTTGATTGGAATGGTAGTCTTCCTCAAAATGCATCAGGCATAATGAGCTTGCCTGCAATTATATCGACAAGCGGAATACATCAATTTAGCGCTACAATTACATCAATTAATAGCAATGCCGATCTTAACAGCTTAAATAACAACACTTCAAAAAGTTTTATTATGCCGTCTTTAAGTCAATTATCAGGAGATACAACCCCTAAAGTGACTTTGACCTTGCAATGTGACCGAGATGCAAGTGAAACCACTTGGACATTAAAAAATAGTAGTGGAGCAACACTTTATAGTGGCGGTCCATATACCGATGCGGTTTCTTCCACTCAATTAAATGATCCAATAACCGAAACTTTTGATCTTTCAAATGGCGATTGTTATACCTTTACCATAAGTGATGCATTTGGAGATGGAATTAATACTAATGGTGGTATAGGAAGTTATTCACTGAAAGACGAAAACAATCTTATATTTGCATCGGGAGGCACTTTCCTTTTCGATGAATCGAAATCATTTTCAATTGGTACTTTAGCAAATCCGGCATTTGAAACCTCAAATGCCATTTATTTATACCCAAATCCAACCAAAGGGAAATTAACTATAAAATTGCCGACCCATTTTGGATTGCCAAACAAATATGCTATTTGTACGAGTTTAGGTCAAATTATAGCTGAAAAAATCATTTCAAAAGAGGAGGATTTATCGATAAACACTTCGTCATTAAGCAATGGAATTTATTTCATAGTGATTACAAAGGGGGGTGAGAAAAAAACAATGCAATTCATCAAAGAATAGTTTTTTTTTAAAACCCTAAACCGATTAAATTGGGAAAAATAAAATAAACTAGATAACACCTCATTTAATGATTTCTAAACAAAAAAATAAAAATCAAAAGTTAATTCAATCAAATGTTTTTCCTTCTGCATTTAATTTTTTGTAAAGTTTGTAACTTTGAACATTATCTACCCTAAAAATAATGAAAATAATTTTCTATATCTCTAGTTATAAAACGCTGATTCTAATTTTGCTTTTGGCGATAGGAACTGTATCCGGACAGAACAAGAAACAAACCGAAACTAAGTTGTTTGGCAAACAAATAAACCCTGAAAATGTAAATCCAAAAAATGGAATTATTCGTTGTGCCTCAACAGAGTACGAAAAAATGCTACAAGAGAAAAACCCCAACAGAATGACTGAGGACCAGTTTGAGGCTTGGGTAGCTCCATTGATTCAAAAAAAAACAGCCCTGCGAACTGCCCAAACCTCTTCTATAATTACCATTCCAGTTGTGGTACATGTCATATATAGTGGTCAAGAGGTTGGTATTGCACCAAATATTACCGATGCTCAAGTACAATCTCAAATTACAGTACTGAACCAAGATTTTAGTAGAACAGGACCTGGCTATAACACCAATCCAGTTGGTGTAGATACCCAAATTCAATTTATTTTAGCTCAGCAAGACCCTGTTGGAAATCCTACTAATGGAATTGATCGGAGGAGTTTCTGTCAGGAATCATGGTCTACTACTGATATTGAATCTATCTTGAAACCCGCCACTATTTGGGATCCTACCCAATACCTGAATATCTGGAGTGTTCAACTTACAGACAATACCCTTTTGGGCTATGCCCAATTTCCCGATGCTTCTGGGCTAGATGGCCTAAGCGGTAATGGAATTGCAAATACGGATGGAGTTGTGATTAAGTACAATGCGTTTGGAAGTGGCACAGATAGTTCTTTTTTGTTAAACGCGCCTTACAATAAGGGAAGGACCGCTACTCATGAAATTGGGCATTGGCTAGGGTTAAAACATATTTGGGGGGATGGTTCAAATTGCTCAACCAATACTGATTATTGTGATGATACTCCGGTGTCTAAAGAAGCTAATTATGGATGCCTAATAGGAACCGATAGTTGCCCTTTGAATACTGGTTTAGATATGATTGAAAACTATATGAATTATACCGATGATTCGTGTATGAACATTTTTACCCAAAACCAAAAGGCAAGAATGGACATTATTCTGAATAACGCTGCAAGAAGACTCAGTCTAAAAACCTCTACTAAAGGCGTTGCTGTACCTTTGTTTGCAAATGATGCCGAAGTTAAACTAGATTCTAGCTGTGCCGTCGCCACTTGTAGCACTAATCCAAATAAAACCATTCAAAACATCACAATCTATAACAGGGGCACGAGCATTTTGACATCGGCAACACTAAATTACACCATTAATGGGGGGGGGCAAATGCAGTATTCTTGGACAGGGAGTTTAGTAACCAATAAATTCGCCACTTTTCCCATAACTATTGATTCTGCTATAAATAGCACCATAGTTGTTAATATTGATAAAGCCAATGGGGTTACAGATCAAAGAATCTCAAATAATAGCGCAACAGGTAGTTTTATTATTACTGGAAAACCTTTGGATTATGCTTTTACCTATTATGTGTTTAGATTACAACAGGATTATTATGGAAGCGAAACGACTTGGAGTCTAAAAAATAATACATCTGGGAAAATTATATATAAAGGAGGTCCTTACATTGACACCTATGTAAATAGTTCAACTGTTTCCCCTATTCCGGATTTAATAACTCAAAACTGGACGTTGCCAAGTAATCAATGTTATACGTTTACTATAAACGACTCTAAAGGTGATGGTATTTGTTGTGGCGATGACCTCGGTGACTCTGGAACCGGCTATTATGATCTTTCATCTTATGATAGCTCGATTATAATTACTTCTGGAGACTCTTTTACTTCGAGCCGGAGCAAATCTTTCACAACCATTACAGCTCGTGATGACACAAAACCTACTCTTACAACCGTAACTAACAGAGATGAATATGTAGATGACAAATGTGAATTTATAATTCCTGACTATACTCCCTTAACGATAGCTACCGATAATAGCGAAACCGTTACGTTAACACAATTACCTAGTAAAGGCACTATTGTAAGGGGTAATGAGACCGTGGAGGTTATTAAACTAACCGCCAGTGATAGCAATGGTAATTCTGATTTTATAACTTTTAATATTACCCTTAAAGAAAATGACATCTTTCTTTTTCCTAACCCCGCAAAAGAAACCATAAACATTAAAACAAATTGTTTGCTGCCAAATAGCTATTCCATCTCGAACAGCCTAGGTCAAGTCATCTGCAAAAAAGAAGTTTCGGCAGCAATCGATTTAACTATAAACACATCGAACTTAAGTGATGGTGTCTATTTTATTACCATTACCAAAGAAAATGAGGAGAAAACACTGCGATTCATCAAGAAATAGATTTTCGAACCAAGTACCTGAAGAAGATTGATTTATTTCAGCCCTCTTTCTTTAATCTGTTTTTATTCCGCTAAATTTGCACCATCCTAAAACAACTGCTTTGAATATTTTTCATTCCATCAACGATTTCAAATCCACAAAAAAAACCATACTCACTATAGGAACTTTTGACGGAGTTCATGTTGGCCATAGAGAAATATTAGAAAGAGTAACGCAAAAAAAAATAGGAGATGACGCTGAAAGTTTGGTGCTTACTTTTTTTCCACATCCCCGAATGGTTTTAGAGGAAAGATCAACTGTGAAATTACTCAATACCGTATCCGAAAAAATAGATTTATTAGAAAACATAGGAATTGAGAATCTTGTCATTCATCCTTTTGATGCGATTTTTTCTAACTTAACTGCCCATGAATTTGTCAAAACGGTTCTTGTGGATCAATTCAATATAAAAAAAATAATAATTGGTCATGACCACCGATTTGGAAAAAATCGCACTGCAAATATTGACGACCTCGTTACTTATGGAAAACAGTACGATTTTGAAGTAGAGCAAATATCTGTTCAAGAAATAGCCGATGTTTCGGTGAGTTCTACCAAAATCAGACAGGCGTTACAGGCAGGAAATATGGCTTTAGCCAATGATTACCTGGGTTATGCCTATTTTTTGTCGGGGACCATCGTTAAAGGAAAACAATTGGGCAGAACAATTGGTTTTCCCACAGCTAATCTTAAAATTGAAGAAAACTATAAGCTTATTCCACTAAATGGCGTTTATATAATGAAAAGCGTGATCAATAAAAAAATAGTTTTCGGGATGATGAACATTGGCCACAACCCTACCGTAGCCGGAGAAAATTTATCTGTCGAGATCCATTATTTTGATTTTGATGCCGATTTATATGGCATTGAATTATCCGTTTCTATCTTACAATTCCTTCGTGCTGAACAAAAATTTGAATCTGTGGCTTTTTTGAAGGAACAATTGGAAAAAGACAAAAAAACAGCGCTTTACTTTCTAAAAAAGTAAAAAATCACTAAAATTATTTTCCTTTTTTTCTTTAAAAACAACATTTTTTATGTAAATTTGATTGTATTGTGCTGTTTTTCATGAAGTTGTTATTTTAAAAAAGTCATGTGAGATTGCCACTTAAACCTAATTTATTGCAAACAAATACCAATAAGTAAAAGTGACACCTCATACAACCGCTAACATATAAATTTTACCTATATGAAACTACCGAAAGAATTAATAAACGGATTTATTATTTTTATAGCAATTGGGGCTTATTTCATAATAATGGAGTTTTTAGGGGTTGCCGATCTTTATTTTTTAAGATTATTTAACATCTTATTCGTATTTTACGGAACACAAAAAACGCTAAAAAATAATTTCAACGAAGGCAACACCGTATTAGCTTCCAATGCCTCATCTGCCTTAAAGACTTCACTTACGGGCATATTTTTGAGTATATTAGGATTAATTTCTTATAGCTATTTAAAAGGAGGAGATGACTATGTAAAGTCTTTATCCAAAAGTTTTCTATTTGGAGGGAATCCTTCTGTGTTAAACTATTCTATTTCACTATTGTTTGAGGGAATTGTATCCGCAGTAATTGTTACCTTTATTCTGATGTTATATTGGGACACTCGCTATCACACAGACAAACATGGGGCTTAAATTCAAAACTCATTCATTTAAAAAAGAATAATAAAGGCCTGGGGATTTGAAGCGTTATTCTTCCAATAAATATACTTATGAGAACACACTTCCATTTGGCTGTTTTTTTATTTCCAAATGAGAAAAACTTGGTTCCCCCTTTTTTAAGTTTCAAAACCTTCGTCTAAAAATAGGATTCTTTTGGCAATATGATATAATATATCTATCATTGAAGAGATTGACTTTTTGTTTTTCAATCCGATTCCATTGCTTCTTTAGAACAATTTGACTACTTTTGAGCCATTAAAAACAACATCGATGAGCATCACAAAACACAATTGGACTACCACCGAAATTATTGCCATCTACAATAAACCCATGATGGACCTGCTTTTTGAAGCAGCGTCCATTCATAGAGAACACCATGATCCTAATGTGGTTCAGGTTTCGACTTTGTTATCCATCAAAACAGGCGGATGCCCTGAAGACTGCGGCTATTGTCCACAAGCAGCTCGATACCATACTGAAATCGAAGGCAATGATTTAATGAGCGTGAGCCAAGTAAAAGCACAAGCATTACGTGCGAAATCAAGCGGTTCATCGCGTGTATGCATGGGGGCGGCCTGGCGAAATGTAAAGGATGGGGCCGAGTTTGACCAAGTCCTCGAAATGGTGCGCACCATCAACAAACTCGATATGGAAGTGTGTTGTACCCTAGGAATGATTACCGAAAACCAAGCCCGCCGTTTGGCCGAAGCCGGTTTATATGCTTACAATCACAATTTAGATACCTCAGAAGAATATTATAAAGAAGTCATCTCCACCCGTGGATTTGAAGACCGTTTGCAAACCATAGAGAATGTCCGAAAAACGAATGTTACCGTTTGTAGTGGTGGCATTATCGGGATGGGGGAAAGTATTGAAGACCGAGCAGGAATGCTTGTAGCACTTTCCACCTTAAATCCACAACCCGAATCAGTGCCCATCAACGCCTTAGTTGCCGTTGAAGGAACTCCTATGGAAGAAGAAAAACCAGTGGAAATTTGGGAAATGATTCGAATGGTAGCGACTACCCGAATTATTATGCCGGAAACCCAAGTGCGGTTATCCGCGGGAAGAATGAACATGAGTCGCGAAGGACAGGCGTTGTGCTTTTTCGCTGGTGCCAATTCTATATTTGCAGGAGATAAATTATTGACTACTCCTAATCCTGATGTCAATGAGGATATGAAGATGTTTGAGATGCTGGGTTTAAACCCACAAAAACCTTTTACCAAAGTATCGCAACCCAAAACTGTTGAAGCATTAGATTCTCAATTTGCTCCATTAGGAGAAAAACCAAAATGGTCTCGTCCTGGACATACGATTGAACGTAATTTAGAAGCTTCGATTAAAGAAAAATAATTCTTTGTTCTAAAAAAATTAATTTAAAAAATCCCATTTGCTTTAGTATATAGCAATGGGATTTTTTGTTTTTTTAACGAAGTAGTTTTACTTAATACATAATTTTATCGGTATAGGTCATCCCATTTTTCAAGACCGTTTTGACTACCAAGGTTTGATGGCTAGAAAATAAATTAGCAATCAAAAGTTCATTGCTGTTTACATTCCTTTTTTGAGATAGCTTTCTACCTAACAATTCGTAAATCGTAACCTTGTCTATAGTTTCATTAAAGGAATTTATTATTATTTGGCTGTTTTTGACAGATACCAAGACTTTCTTTTTAGAAATTCCAAAATCAGGCTTTCCTAAGGTTTTGTCGGTATACTTCAACACAAAACGATCATCGAATGTCCCTGAATCAGTGGTAAAAGTATAACTGCCACTTTTTAAATCAAAGGTGGTTTTGGTTAATTTGTCTTCAAGAAACACCGCTTGATTTGTATTCTCAAAAACCCCCTCTTTTGAATCAATATTAATATTAAATGTGCCTGCTACCGCACTAAAATAACCCAATCGCACTTGATCATCTTGATTAAATGAAGACCTTCCTTGTATTTTATACCTATCGTTATCGATAAAGTAATAAAAATTAACATAATTACCTGCGTCATTGGCCGGCCCATCATATCCATTGTCGTAGTCTAGGGTTGCGTTATTAAAATATCCGATAAGTTGCTGACTGAACATCTTTGATGAATTTTCTAGATTCAACCAAAAACGGTCATTAGATGTTTTTGAAGTACGTTTTCTATCTGGGGTTGTTTTATAAAACTGGTTGTTTTGAGTCTCTGTTCCAACACGCATAGCATTATTAAATACTAACATTCCTGGATCATGCGCTTCTACAAAAAAGCCTTGGCCTGAAGCAATAAACCCTGACGGCATAGTTCCTCCCGAGCCTGCTTTGGTGCCGCCCGATAAATTTTCTATTGCATAATCATTTGCAGAATAATTTAATGCATCAGGGCCTATATTAGCGGCGGAAACATCCCCTACATGTGTCCAAAAATATAGGGTTCCTTCAATTGTATAAGAAAGCCCCGTGATAGTATTAATATTTGCATTTATAAACGCATCCGAGGAAATTGCTGATGGATAGGGGTTCCCAACCAAATTAAAATCATCGTCTGAAGCGACGCTAGGAGTTAGTACAATGGGAGTAGTCACAACACCATTATTTACTTTTCCAGAAAAAATTACCTCTTCAAGAGCAGGATATGTTAATTTATTCGTTGGTGTCATTATTATATAACCTTTGCCAGGAAGCATTGTACTTGCAAAAGACCAAGTATTGCCATCATCATCAAAACCATCAACTGGATTAACATCTAAAAAATTAGCAGGTAAAAATTCATATGCAAAACTCGTCCTCCAATTTGGAAAAGTACTTGATATATTTGAAGAACCTACCGGAGTGGACCAATACACATAATCATATTTTTCAAATTGAGACGTAACCCTGTATGTCTTCAAACTAAAGTGGACTTTTCCTAAGAGAGTATTTAGTTAATAATTCAAAGATAAATGTTTTTTTTGATTTGTTGTTAATTTTAATTTTTGGTACTCAATTCTGCGATTAATAATTGCAATTTTCTTTAATTTTTGTCTTTCTTTTAATATCATTTCTCCTCTTCCAAAATAAACATCTGCAGGTGTTAAGTTGTTTAATGATTCATGATATCGCTCATTATTGTATCGATTAACAAATTTTTGTAAAGCAGCTTCTAATTCCTCTGGAGCAAAGTAATTATTAAGTTTCACAACATTTTTCATGGTTCTGTGATAGCGTTCAATCTTTCCTTGTGTTTGTGGATGATTGGGTCTGCCATGCACTTGCTGCATCTGATAATTGTCTTTTAAATACGATTTTAGTTCACTTGCAATATAACACGAGCCATTATCAGATAGCAACTTTGGTTTTTGTTTGGTAATTAATTTAGCTTTTTGAATCGCAGTATCCACGGTTCTTTTTACATCATCTGCTTTCATATTTGAACAAAGTTCCCAGTGCACAATATACCTGCTGTAATCGTCTAAAACCGTACTTAAATAATACCATCCCCATCCTAATATTTTAAAATAGGTAAAATCCGTTTGCCACATTTGATGAACAAAGCCTGTTTTATCTGTAAATTCATTGCCTGCACTCAGAAAAATATGAGCTGGAGCTGTAATTAAACCTCTTGACTTTAAAATTCTGTAAACACTTGATTCTGATATGAATATTTGTTGTTCATCGGTCATTTTATAAGCTAATTCACGAGAAGATAAATCAGGATAATCCAAAGCTAATTTTACAACTAAATTCTTTTGCTCTTGCGGTATGCAGTTCCATTGTCTGTTTGATACTCGTTTGGTTGGAAGCAAACCTTCAATACCATTTTCGCTATAAGCATGATACCAATTGTAAAAGGTACTCTTGTTAATTCCAATCTCCCGAAGTGTTCTGTTTACTCCAATTTCAGATCGAACAACCATGTGAATGATTTCTTGTTTTTCGGATATAGTAAGTCGCATGTATTTCTTGAATTTGTCAGTTAATCCAATATTTCTAAGCTTTTTTTTACGATATCATAACGTAAAACTAAATCGGCAACCATGACTTTTAAACGTTGATTCTCTTTCTTGAGTTCTGTTACTTCATCGCTAGTAGCTTCTCTTGTTGTGTCCCCTGATAATCTTTTCTTACCCGCTTCTAAAAATTCTTTGTTCCACTTATAAAACTGAGATTCATTAATGGAATACTTCCTACATAATTCTGCAACAGACATTTCAGCTCGTAATGCTTCCATAACGATTTGTATTTTCTGTTCGGAACTAAAGATTCTTCGGGTGTTTCTTCGAATCTCTTTAATGTAATTTTCTGTTGTTTGTTTTCTTGGTGTTTTCATAATAATTCAAATTTAATAATTTTTGAAAACACTCTCTTAGTTTTTGACTAAATCAGTACACTTTTTGCTGACGATTTACA
>Ga0209443_1000121_pt1 | contig 49145 bp, 43 predicted proteins | sample LauGreBMM110DCMD_2_FD_187571 | JGI IMG/M metagenome (GOLD analysis project Ga0209443, IMG submission 187571) | Freshwater lake microbial communities from Lake Michigan, USA - Su13.BD.MM110.DCMD (SPAdes) (version 2) | ecosystem: Environmental > Aquatic > Freshwater > Lake | place: Lake Michigan... | reverse complement strand
TCGCATACCCGCCCGCGTGGATGGAGTGACGGGTGCGGCATGGCAAGTGGCTTAGACATCGTCCGGCTTTCCTTCAAGATCATCGCTTCGCTCGCATACCCGCGCGGGCGGGCCGCCCGCGCTCCTAGCTCAGTGGTTGAAGAGGAATTCTTTGCTGCTCAGGAGCGCCCAATAGAGGTCCTCGACCGCGGCGCGAAGCTGCTTGGGGTCCGGTGGGTCGAGGGCGGCGGCCAGCTGGGTCCGCTCGCGGTCGGAAGGCATCCGCGCCAACGCGGACAAGTAGGCATCGTCCACGATCTTGCCCGGCGCTTTGTCGGCCGAACACTGGCGGGCGAGCACGTTGTCCGGCGCCTGGAGCTTGCGGTTGAGCGTGTCGCCGTTGGCGAGATGGAGCACCTGCGCGACGCTCGGCTCGCTGGACCGCTCGCACTCGCAGGTCTGCAAGCGGTCGGGTCGGCCGAAATTCTTCAGGAAATAGCTCTGCACGAAATTGTCCGGCAGCTGGAGCGCGCGGAAGCCGGCCGGGTACAGGTCGTCGCGCTTCTGACCGGGCGGCGCATCGGGCCGGAAATCCGTCGGCGCGCCGGTGACCTGGCTCATCGCGTCGAGGATGACCTCGGCCATCAGGCGCTTCGGATAATAGCGGCTGTAAAAGCGTGTGTCGGCGGCGTTGCCGGGCAACGGCTGGCTGCTGCGCTGGTAGGTGGAACTGCGCAGGATCTCTCGCATCAGCGCCTTCAGATCGAAGCGCTGGTCGGCGAGATAGGTCGCGGCGGCGGCGAAAAGTTTCTCGTTGCTGGCCGGATTGGTGACGCGCAGGTCGTCCACCTTCTCGACCAGGCCGACGCCGAAGAAGTTCGCCCAGACCCGGTTCACGATCGCCTTGGCGAAGTAGGGGTTGTCCCGCGACACGAGCCAATCGGCGAGCGCGGCCCGGCGGTCGCCGCGGGCATCGGGCGGGACCGGTCGGCCATCGAGCGGCCTCGGCGGTTGCGGCTTCCCGGTGCGCGGCTGGACCAGGTCGCCGGAATCCGAGGCGACGAGCAGGCGCTCGCCTTCGCCCCGGCCGTTCTTGGCCCGGACGCGGGAGAAGAGGTTCGCGAGGGCGTAGTAGTCGTCGTTCGTCCACTTCTCCATCGGATGGTTGTGGCACTTCGCGCAGCCGACGCTCATGCCGAGGAAGGCTTGGGTGGTCGTCTCCGCCATGAGGCGCGGGTCGTCGTGGAGGATGAAGAAGTTGCCCGCGCCGTGCTCCAGCGTGCTGCCCTGCGCGGTGACGAGATCGCGCACCATCACGTCCCACGGCGTGCCGGCCTCGACGTTCTGGCGGATCCACGCGTGGTAGGCCCTCGCGGCGCGCGGCGGGAGCTTGGCAGAATTGACCAGCAGCAGGTCGCTCCACTTGTAGGTCCAGTAATCGACGAACTCCGGCGAAGCGAGCAACCGCTCGATGGCGCGGTCGCGCTTGTCCGGGCCGACGTCGTCGAGGAACGCCCGCACCTGCTCCGCGGAAGGCAACATGCCGATCGTGTCGAGATGGGCGCGGCGCAGGAACTCGCCGTCAGTGGCCGGCGGGCTGGGCGGGAGGTCGAGCTCCTGCAGCTTCGCGGTGACCTGCTCGTCGATGAAGTTCCGCTTCCGGACCTCCGCGAAGACCGCGGCCGGGACGCCGTTGGTGAACGGCGACGTGATGGATGCCACGGCCATCTGGCTGAGGTACCAGGCGCTGACGGGGCCTTCGCCGAAGCCTTGGACCGTGGCGACCCCGGCGTCGTCGACGTTGACGACCTGCGCGTTCGCAGCGGTGAACTTGGCCCAGCGCGTGACGTCCTCGACGCGCCCGTCGCTGAACGTCGCGCGGACCGTCAGTGCCTGCGTGGCGCCGGGCTTGAGCGTGGAGTGCTCCGGCAGGACCTGGATGCGGGTCATGCGCGCGTCGGCGTCCTTCGGACCGGGTGCACCGGCGGCGATCCAATCGGCGAGCAGCCGGTGTTCCGGCGAGGTCGGCTCGAAGCGCTTGCCGCCTTTGTGCGGGACGACGCCGGTCGCCTTGAGCAGGAGCAGGCTGCGGCCGGGGTCGCTCGGGACGATGCGGCGGCCGGAAGCGCCGCGGGTGATGGCGAGGAAATCCGCCTCGTCGTTGTAGCCGCGCAGGCTGAGCACGAAGCCGTTCTTGCCCGCGGCGGCACCGTGACACGCGCCCATGTTGCAGCCCATCTTGGTGAGGACGGGCTGGACGTGGTTGCGGAAGGAGGGCTCGGCAGTTTCGTGAGCCGCCGTGATGGCCGGCTCAGCAGCCCTGGCCCAGTCGAGCCCGATCCCGCCGGCCAGCCAGACCAAAGAAAGCCAGCGTTGAACGAGGCGTGTGTTCATAGATACTCCAGTCATGCGCGAATCATTCGTTTGGACCGACCCGGAGCGGATGGGCGGCATCCCTTGCTTCCGTGGCACCCGCGTCCCGGTCAAGTCGCTGTTCGATTACCTTCGCGGCGGACATCCGCTGGAGGAGTTCCTCGACCATTTCCCCAGCGTGACCCGCGAACAGGCACTCGACGCTCTGGACGAAGCCGGCCGGCGCACCGTCTCGGAACACGCGCTCGCCAAAGCCGCCTGACATGCGCGTGCTGCTCGACGAATGCGTGCCGCGCCCGCTCGGCCGGACACGGACCGGGCACGAATGGTCCACCGTGCCGAAGGAAGGATGGAGCGGCTTCAAGAACGGCCAACTGCTCCGCGCCATCGAAGGCCGCTGGGACGTGCTGTCGACCATCGACACGAACATCCCGTGGCAGTAGGCGATCACCCGCTTCAGCCTCGCCGTCCTCATCGTCCGCGCGCGCTCGAACGACATCGATGACCTGCAGCCGTGGGTGCCCGAAATCCTGCGCGCTCTGCCCGCCTTGTCCAAAGGGACGGTGGCTGAAGTCGGTGATCCGGCCTTGGTGGGCAAGTAGCAGGCGAAGGGAAGAGTGCCCGCGAATGCCGCGAAAAGGCGCGAAAAAGTCATAGGCGAAAATCAGGACGCAACCCGGCCTTCGGCGGTTGGGTGTTGGCGATGCGTTCCCATTCGAGCTGAGGATGTCCACCAAAGTTGACGAGCAGCCCGAGTTTGAAGCCAGTCGCCTTGAGATAGTTCAGGACTTGTGCCCTATATTCATCCGCCAACGCGGAGACTGCCTTGAGCTCCAGGATGATAGCGCCGTAGCAGACGAAGTCCGGTTCGTAGCTTCTTTTCACGATAGGAGAGCTCCAGCGCAGGTTTGGCGATGAACGGAATGCTGGCGTGCGCCAGTTCGATCTCCATGCACTCCTGATAGACCGGTTCCAGAAAGCCACAGCCCTTGTCCTTGTGGACGTTGAAACATGCTCCCATGAGGACATAGATCTCTTCCTTGTAGATGATTTCTCCCATCCGTTTCTTCTTTCGCGCCTTTTCGCGTCCTTCGCGGGCCGATCAAGCGAAGAGCTCCCGGATCGGCTGCGTGCCGAAATCGACGAGCGGGAACGGACGCCCCTGCGGTCCGGGCAGGTGGGTCTCGATGTCGAGGCCGAGGCTGTGGAAGATAGTGGCCACGATCTCGCTCGGCGTGACCGGACGCTCGGCCGGATACGCTGCGATCTCGTCGGACTTGCCGACCACGCGGCCGCCCTTCACGCCGCCGCCGGCGAAGTAGCAGGTCCAGCAGGCCGGCCAATGGTCCCGGCCGCCGGTCGGGTTGATCTTCGGTGTCCGGCCGAACTCGGAGACGTTCGCCACGAGCGTCGAGTCCAGCATCCCGCGCTGGTGCAGGTCCTCGATCAGCGCGCTGTAGCCCTGGTCGTACATCGGGCACACGATGTCCTTCATGCCGGCGATGCTGGTGAACGGCTTCGATCCGTGGATGTCCCAGGTGATCTCGTCGAACACGGTGATGAAGGTGTTGAGCGTGACGAAGCGGACCCCGCGCTCCACGAGCCGGCGGGCCAGCAGACAGCATTGCCCGAAGCGTGTCATGCCGTAGCGCTCGCGGACCTTCAGCGGTTCCTGCGAGAGGTCGAACGCCTCGCGCGCCTTGTCGCTGGTCATCAGCCGATAGGCGGCGGCGAAGTTCGCGTCCATCAGCTTCGCGCTCTCGCTCGCCTCGAAGGTCCGGACCGCGTCGTCCACGACCTGCCGCATCTCGCGCCGCCGTCGCAGCCGCGCTTCACCGATGTCCTGGGGCGGCAGCAGGTCGGGGACCTTGAAGCCGGGCTTCGACGGATCGGCCATCAGGCTGAACGGATCATAGGCCTTGCCGAGGAACCCGGCGTCCTGGCCGTGCGGCATGCCGCCGCCGGTGTTGCCCATCGGTTCGGGCAGGATGATGTGCGCGGGCAGCTCGTTGCGCCGGCCCTTGAGGAACTCCAGGGCGCAGCCGGCGTGCGGCGTGTTGTTGCCGCCGGTGAAGAGCCGGCCGGTCTGCATCATCTGGTGGCCGGTGTCGTGCACCGCCGCCGCCGTGTGGTAGCAGGTGCGCACGAGGCTGAACTTGTCGGCCAGCTTCGCGTGCAGCGGCAGCAGCTCCGAGAGCTGGAAATCCCCTTTTGTCGAAATGGGGCCGAACGGCCCGCGGATCTCGCGGGGCGCGTCCGGCTTCATGTCGAAGAGGTCGAGCTGCGACGGCGCGCCGAGATTGAAGATGAGGATGCACGCCTTGCCGTCATCGGCGGCCGGCTTCCCCTGCCCCGCGGCGAGCGCTTGGAGCGCGTTGAACTTCGCCATCGTCAGGCCGAGCGCGCCCAGCGTGCCGACCTGCAGGAAGTCGCGGCGCGAGACGCCGTCGCATGTCGTGACCGATCCGCGTCCGGTGAGGTTGAGCATGGGATGCCTTTTGGTGCGGTGCTTTCGTGCATTCAGGCGGGTCGACGACAGCTCGTCCAACCCGAATGCAGGCATCCCGGGATTTTCTTCCGCGGAAAACCGGCGGAAGACAGCCGCGGGAGCCCCGCGTCGGAACCGGCGGACGATCCGCGGACGGCCGAGCGGACGCCGCTCCGCGTCATTGCAGCTTCACCGCTTTCTTCAGCTTCGCGCTCTTCACGGCGGCGTCCACGATCTCCTGGCCGATGCGGCTGATGGGCAGGCTCACCGGGCCTTCCAGCGGCACGCCCTTGTCCAGGCAGTGCAGGAGGTATTGCACCGGGTTCTGGTCCGGGGCCTTGGGCGCGGGCGCAGGGATCTGGTGCGGCACGGTCTTCTTGCGCGTCTGCACGGTCACGTAGTCGTCGTAGTCGTAGCTGCTCACCGTGCCGTCGGTGCCGAGGATGACGAATCCGCACTTGGGCTGCGGCTGGATGATCCACGGATCGGTGAAGGTGCCCCAGCGGGTCTCGAACTTCGACAGGCCGTGCGCGTAACGGGCGACGACGATGCTGTGCTCGTCCACTTCGAGGCCGGCCGGTGCATCCACGGTGGCGGTGACCTCGAGCGGGCGGCGTCCACCGTGGTACCAGGTGCCGAGCGTGGTGCCGTAGCCGAGGTAATCGAGCAGCGAGCCGCCGCCCTGGGCCTTCTTGTAGAACCAGGAATCCGGCTTCTCCTTCGCGACCTGTCCGCGGGTCTTCTCGTCCTTGTCCGCGCCGTGGAAGAGCGGGCCGCGGTTGCCGCCGATGTGCCAGACGTTCAGCACCTCGCCGATGACGCCTTTGGAAACGAGCTCGTGGGCCTTGCGGTGCGAGCCGACCCATTGGAGCGGCCAGTTGATCATCAGCGTCTGGTCCTTGCCCATGGCCTTGACCATCGCATCAGCTTCCTTGAGCGATGCGGCGAAGGGCTTCTCCACCAAGAGGTGCGGACCGTAGGGCGCGACCTTCTTGACCCATTCGCCGTGCTTCGACGCCGCGGGACAAAGGATGACGACGTCGGGCTGGGTCTTCTCCAGGCACTCGCGGTAGTCGGTGAAGGCGCGGTCCCGGGTGACGAGGCCCTTCTTGATGGCTTCCTCCATGCGGGCGGGCTGTTCGTCGCTGATGCCGACGATCTCCGCGTGGGGATGCTCGTGGGCGTAGCGGAGCAGGTCGCCCATGTGGAAGTGGTCGAAGTTGATGCCGGCGATTTTCCAGGTGCGTCGTTTCATGGGAGCGATGTCGTGGGTGAGCTTGCCGCGCCGCGCTTCCGGGGCAAGCTCCGGTCATGCGATGGATCGTCTTTCTCGTGCTTCCTCTGGCCTTCGTCCTGTCCGCGTGCCGCACGGTGCCGCGCGTGACCGACAACGCGGCCGGATTCCGCGCGGCGCTCGCCGGGGTCGCCGACCGGCCCAACGTGATGCCCGGATCCGATGCGGAGCGGACGGGGATCGCGGGAGTGAAGGGGCTGCTCGGCAAGATCGATGCCGCGAACGTCCGCGCGAGCACATCGAAGGTCTACGCGCCGGACTGCTACCTGAACGACACGCTCAAGACCTTGCACGGTTCCGCGGCCATCGAGGCCTACTTCTTGGCGACCGCCGAGACCGCCGAGAGCGTGACCGCGACCTTCGACGATGTGACGCGCAGCGGCGACGGCCTCTACTACTTCCGTTGGGTCATGGAGACCCGTCTCAAGAAGGTGGCCAAGGGCGAGACGATCCGGACCATCGGCATCAGTCTGGTCCGTTTCGACGCCGAAGGACGCGTGCTCGTCCACCAAGACTACTGGGACAGCGCGACGGGGTTGTTCGACCACGTCCCGGTCGTCGGCTGGGGGACGCGCGCGATCAAGGCCCGGCTCTAGACCGGGACCGGAGCGGCGTCATCCGGCGGTCCCGGCGTAGGCGGCAAGGATCTCGACCAACGCATCGATCTCGCCGCGCGGTGAACCTGCGCCTTCGGTGACGAACCCGTTCACCAAGATGCTGAAGGCCAGGCGTTCCCCGGCGGCGGTGGTGACGTAGCCGGACAACGCGCCGACGTGGCGCAGCGATCCGGTCTTCGCCCGGACGTTGCCCTTGGTCGGAGGTTCGCGAAAACGGTCCTGCAACGTGCCGTCCACGCCACCGACCGGGAGGGCGTCGCGCCATTCTTTGGCCCATCGATGCCGGTCCATCGCGATCAGCAGCCGGACGATGGCGTCGGTGGTGACGAGGTTCTTCCGCGAGAGCCCCGAGCCTTCCTCGAAGGTCGCCGCGGTCTTCTCGATGCCGATCGAGCGCAGGAACGCTTCGAGCGCACGCAAGCCGGCTTCTTCGGTGGTGCCGCTCCGGATCCGGTCCGGAGCTCCGTTCGTCGCCAAGCGCTCCGACGCGGCGCCGACGGCGAGCAGGAGCAGTTGGGCATGGAGATTCTGCGACGGCTTGAGCGTGTCGCGGACGAGCGCGCTGACCGGCGGGGACGGCACGGACGCCAGTTCCCTCCACGCGCTTTCCTCGGCTGATCCTGCGACCCGGTCGCGCCAGCCGACCACCTGGGTCGCGCCCTTGACCCCGATCCCGCGCCGGGCCAACGCCGTCCGGAGCGCCGCAGCGAAATAGTCCGCCGGCGAAGGCACCGAGACCTCGGTCACGGAGCGGCCGGCGTCCGACGGGACCTGCCCGTCGATGTCGATGGTCCGGCTGCCCGGAAGACGCCGGATCTCCAAGCGGTTGGCCGCTCCAGGCATGGCCGTGGCGGCCCCGATCCGGACATCGACGACAGGCATGACCCACGGGAGGTCCGCTCGGGCCGAGAACGCCGGCTCGACACGGACCACCGGCGGGACACCGGCGCTCTTCCCCGGGGTGACCACGACGTGGAGGAAGTTGTCGTCGTAGGACAACGCCGAGACCGCGGCGCCATAGCCGGCGTCCAGGTCGTCCCAATTCCAGCCGCTCCCGAACGGCGCCCCCCGGAACGCGCTCTCGTCGCAGACCAGGCCTCCTTCGACCTGTTTGACCCCCGCGGCCGCCAAGGCATCGACGACCGGCCCCAGCCCTTGGTCCGGTCTCCCCTTCTCCGACCGCGTGCCGAAGCTCGGGTCGCCGCCGCCCACGATCCGCAGGTCGCCGGAAAGGACGCCGTCCGCACCGGGCAGTTCGCGGGCCTGGAGCGAGGTCTGGAGCCGGTGCCCCGCACCGAGGCGGTCGAGCGCGAGCGCCGCCGTGAAGAGCTTGGTGTCCGAAGCGGGGATGAGCAGCCGGGAAGCGTTGGTGGAAAAGAGGGTCCTGCCGCTGCCGAGCGCCACGACGGAGACGCTCCAGGTGGCGCCGGGCGCGCGGGTGGCGACGAGCCGGTCGTCGAGCTGCTGTCCCAGTCCCGCCAGCGTCGTGGCGGGCACCACCGCCGCGGATGGGCGGACGGCCCCCGAGCCGAGCCCGACGATCAAACACAGGACGGAGCAGCAGCGTGACATCAGGGGAAAAGGATTTTGCCAAGCGAGCGCCGCCGCAATACAGGAATCGCTCGTGCGACCGCTGGATTATCCTGACCGCCACTTCTTGCTCGCCTCCGAAGGGTGGCTCGACCTGGGCGACCCCGAGGAATCCGCCCGCGAACTGCGCCGGCTCTCCAAGGAAGGCGAGCTGCACCCGGACGTCCTGGAGCTGCGCTGGCGACTCTACGCAGGCAAAGGCGAGTGGGAGGCCGCGTTGACGATGGCACGGGCCTTGGTCTTGGCCGATCCCGACCGTCCTTCCGGCTACATCCACCAGAGCTACTGCCTGCACGAGATGACCCGCACCGAGGAAGCTTGGGAACTGCTTCTGGAGACCGCGGACCGGTTCCCAAAGGATTCCGTCATCCCCTACAATCTCGCATGCTACGCCTGCCAGCTCGGCGACCTGATGGTGGCGCGCGATTGGATCCAGCGCGCCATGAAGATCCGCGGCAAAGCGGAGATCAAGGCGATGGCGTTGCAGGACACCGACCTCTCGCTCCTGAAAGGCTACATCGAGGGGTTGTGAAAAAGCGGAAGTGCCGCGCGGACGGTCTCGTCCACGGGTGCCCGGCGGGCAGGGAGGAAGAAAAAAGGCAAAAGGCAAAAGTGCCGTCTCGTCCACCCGTGCCCGGCGGGCAGGACGGCGACGTTGGCCGTGCCGCAGCTCCATCCGGTTGGGAACCCGCCTTGGCAGATGCCCGCCAGCCTAGGGACCGGCAGGAACAGGAAAGGGTCCGAGGGACGGCCTCACCCGGCATAGCAGATCCTTCGTTTCTTGGGTCCGGTCCGGCGCGGACGTTTCCGGACCCGGCAAGAGTCCGTTTCCGGTCCACGACAAGGTCGCGCAGGGGCCGGGCTGTCGCACCGCCCGGTCGGTCCCGACCGCCCCTCCGGCCTTGAAGGCGGGGAGGTTTGGAGGTTGCGTGCCGGGCGGCCGATCGGGTTCTATCCGGCGTCCGTGACGGGCTCCTGTCCGTGGATTCTGTGCCGAAAACGATGAAACCTGCTTCCCGCCGTTGGCTGCGCTTCTGCGCGGTGCTGCTCGCCTGCCTGCAATACGCCGCCATCGCGCAGGAGGCCGAGAGACCGGTCGTCCCGCCGGTCGGCGCGATCACCATCAAGCACGTCGGTCCTCCGGCGGTCAGCGACGACCTGATCCGAGGCAACATCCGGGTCAAGGTGGGGGATCCGTTCAGCCAGGTCAGCATCGACGACGATGTGCGAAACCTCTACGGCACGGGCTTCTTCTACAACGTCCGCGTCGGCCAAGAGCCGTCGGACAAGGGCCTGGGCCTGACCTACGTCGTGCAGGGCAAGCCGGTGCTCACCGAGATCCGGTTCACCGGCAACACGAAGTACAGCGTCAGCAAGCTCCGGAAGAAGGTCACATCGAAGGCCGGCGAGCCGTTGGACGAGCGCAAGCTCTTCAACGACGCGCAGGAGATCCTGAAGATGTACCAGAAGTCCGGTCTGCAGAAGACCAAGGTCGAGTACAAGCCGAGCATCAACGAGAACCTCGGCAAGGGCACCGTCACCTTCGAGATCATCGAGGCCCCGAAGGTCCGCATCACCAACGTCGTCTTCGAGAACGCGACCGCCTTCAAGCAATCCAAGCTGCGCAAGACCATCAAGACCCGGCGCCACTGGATGTTCTCTTGGCTCACCGGCAGCGGTAAGCTCAAGGACGAGCAGTTCGAGGAGGACAAGGACAAGCTGCAGGAGTTCTACGCCGAGAAGGGCTACATCGACTTCGAGCTGAAGGACGTGAGGTTCGACTACGCGAAGACCAACCGCATGGTCGTGCGCCTGGATGTCAACGAAGGCGGCCGTTACAAGGTCGATAGCGTCGATTTCAAGGGCAACGAGCTCTTCAAGGGCGACGAGATCATCGCCAATCTCCGCTCCAAGGACGGCGAGAAGAACCACCGCGGCCTCCAGCTCAAGCCCGGGACGGTCTTCACGCCGAAACGCCTGCAGAAGGACGTCGAGGCCATCGAAGATTTCTACGGCGGCATGGGTTACATCGACGCCCGGGCCAACCCGCAAAAGATCGCCAACATCGAAAAGACCGCGATCGACCTCCGCTACAGCGTGACCGAGGGCGACAAGGCCTACATCGAGCGCATCGACATCAAGGGCAACACCAAGACCAAGGACAAAGTCATCCGCCGCGAGCTCGCGATCACCCCGGGCGAGCCGTTCGACATGGTCCGCGTCAAGGTCAGCAAGGCGCGCCTCGAGCAGATGCAGTACTTCGAGAAGGTGGACACCAAGCCCGAGGAGACGCAGATCAACAACCGGAAGAACCTCGTCATCGGCGTCGAGGAGAAGAACACCGGCAACATCGCGGTCGGCGCCGGCTTCAGCTCGGTCGACAGCGTCGTCGGCTTCGTCGAGGTCACCCAGGGCAACTTCGATCTCTTCAACCCTCCCTACTTCACCGGTGGCGGCCAGAAGGCCCGCATCCGCGCCCAGTACGGCTCGCGGCGCCAGGACTACATCATCGGCTTCACCGAGCCGTGGTTCCTCGGACGCAGGCTCCGCCTCGACACCGAGCTGTACTACCGGCAGCTCAACTACCTTTCCGACAACTACCAGCAGACCCAGGTGGGCGGGCGCGTCGGCCTGACCAAGCAGCTGCCGTTCAACCTCGCGGCCGGCGTCAACTACACGCTGGAGAACATCGGCATCAAGTTCTCCGATACGTACAAGGCCCAGTACCCGACGACGGTCACGACCACGACCTACAGCACCAACTCGCTGCTCATCCCGCCCGTCATCACGACCGCGACGAACACCGCCGCCGGGCCGCAGCCGCAGCTGCTCCAGGAAGAAGGCGACCGGCTCCTCTCGCGCCTCGGATGGACCTTGTCCTACGACACGCGCAACAGCGCGCTCCTCCCCACCCGCGGCCAGCGCCTCGAGTTCGTGCCCGAGATCGTCGGCGGACCGCTCGGCGGTGATGTCGATATCTACAAGCTCGAGATCCGCGCGGCCCAGTACTGGACGCCTCAGCGCCTCGCGTCGCCGTCCAGCATCTGGCAGGACATCCTCGAAGGCCACGTGCTCGAGATCACCGGCCGCGTCGGCGTCGTGGACGCCTACGGCAGCGGCGACCGCGGGAACAAGGGCCGCGTGCCGTTGTTCGACCGGAACTATCTGGGCGGCCTCTATTCCCTGCGCGGCTACAAATACCGCAAGATCGGCCCGGTCGACGAGCTGACCGGCGAGCCTTTGGGCGGCAAGAGCTATTGGTTCGGCTCCGCGGAATACAGCATCCCCATCATTGAACGTCTTCGCTTCGCTCTGTTCTATGATGCCGGCATGGTGTTCTCCGACGCCTACAGCTTCAAACCTTACCAGTACGCCGACGGCTCCACCACCGGTGCCTATGCGGACAACTTCGGCTTCGGCGTCCGGCTCAACCTGCCCATCGGCCCGCTCCGGCTCGACTACGGCATCCCCATCACCCACGACAAGTACTCGGGCAACGGCGGCCGTTTCCAGTTCGGCGTTGGCTACACCCGCGATTTCTGAGATTTTTGCTCCCTGTTTTTGAACTGAACATGAAACGAACCCTGACCCAGCTCCTCGCGCTCGTCTGCGGCGCCCTCATCGCCTCCTCAACGGCCCACGCCCAATCCAAGATCGCGGTCGTGGACCTCAAGAAAGTGTTCGACGGCTTCTGGCGCACCAAGCAGGCCGACGTGCAGCTCAAGGAGCGCGCCGCGGACTTCGAGAAGGCCCGGCTCGGCCTGATCGAGGACTACAAGAAGGCGAACGAGGACTTCAAGAAGCTCATCGAATCCGCCAACGACCAAGCCGTCTCGGCCGACGAGCGCGACAAGCGCAAGAAGGAGGTCGAGAAGAAGACCAACGACCTGCGCGAGCAGGAGAACGGCATCCGCAACTTCGACAACACGTCGCGCCAATCCCTCGGTGAACAACAGCTCCGCATGCGCGAGAGCGTGCTCCGCGACATCCGCGGGGTCGTCGAGGAGAAATCCCGCGCCGCCGGATACCAGATGGTGCTCGACACCGCCGCGACCAGCGCCAACCAGACGCCGGTCGTGCTGTTCACGACCTTGCTCGGCACCGAGAGCGACATCTCCGACGCCGTGTTGAAGCAGCTCAACGCCAACGCACCGCCCGAAGGCGCCAAGGCCGACGACAAGAAGGAAGAGAAGAAGGACGACAAGAAGAAGTGAACCGGTCGTCCCCGGCTCCCGACAGGCGCGGACTTTTGTCCGCGCCTTTTTTAGTGCTCGCTTCCCGCCACCCTACCCTGGAGACAGACGCCTTCCGATGACCTCCGCCGTGATCGTCGCCGCCGGACGCGGCACCCGCATGGGACCCGGGATCGACAAGCTGTTCCTCGACGTCGCCGGCGCGCCCGTCATCGTCCACACGTGGCGGCGTTTCGATTCCGTCCCCATCATCGACGAACTGGTGCTGGTCGTCCGCGAAGGCATGCAGGACGCCTTCGCCCAACTGGCGGCGCTGCACGGATTCCGCAAACCGTTCCGCTTCGTCCCGGGCGGCGCCGAGCGGCAGGACTCCGTCTGGAACGGCCTGGTCGCCCTCGACCCGCGCTCCGAGGTCGTCGCCATCCAGGACGGCGCCCGCCCCTGCACCGACGCCGGGCTCATCGAGCGTTGTCTCGCGACCGCCCGGGCCCGCGGTGCCGCGGTCGCCGCCCAGCGCGCGGTCGACACCATCAAGGAGACCGACGGGGGGACGCAGATCGCGCGGCATCTCGACCGCTCCAGGCTCTGGGCCGTGCAGACCCCGCAATGCTTCCGGGTCGACGTGATCCGGAGAGCGTTGGAAGCGGTCCGCTCGGCCGGCAAACAGGTGACCGACGACACCGCGGCCTGCGAGCTGATCGGCCAGCCGGTCGAACTCGTGGACAGCACCGCTCCGAACCCCAAGGTCACGGCTCCATCGGACCTGCCGTACATCGATCTGCTGCTGCGCCAAGGCGGGTAGACGGAGAGCGCCGCACACGATCCGGCTCACGATCCGGCTCAGGCGGCCAGGGCCCAGCCGGGCTTGATCTCTTGGTCGAAAGCGGTCGGCGCATGACCGGCCCGGAGCTTTCGTTCGGCGAGGATCCCCACCATCGCCGCGTTGTCGGTGCAGAACGCAGGGTCGGCGAGACGGAGGTCGAAGCCGCGCTTCGAACAACGCGCGGCGAGCTCGCGCCGCAACGCCGAGTTGCACGTGACGCCACCGCTCGCGGTGACGCACCGGACGCCGAGCCACTTGGCCGCGCGCACGGTCTTCGCCGCGAGCACCTCGACGATGGCCGCCTGCACGCTTGCGCACACGTCGCGCAACGCCTGCGGGTCGTCCGCGAGCCCCGGGCGCTTCTCCAAGAAATAGCGCACGCTCGTCTTCAGGCCGCTGAAGCTGAAATCGTGGCCGTCGTCCGCCAGCATGGGCCTCGGAAAATCGAATGCCGCGGGATTCCCCTGCCCCGCCAACCGGTCGAGCACCGGTCCGCCGGGATAGGGCAGACCGAGCAGCTTCGCCGTCTTGTCGAAGCACTCGCCCGCCGCGTCATCGAGCGTGCCGCCGAGCACCACGTGGTCAAGTTCGCCGCGGACGTGGACCAGCAGCGTGTGGCCGCCGCTGACGATGAGCGACACGTTCGGTTCGAAGCGCTCGAACTGCGCCCGGGCCGGTTCGCCGCCGATCCACGGCGAGTAGAGATGCGCCTCGTGGTGGTGGATCCCGAACAGGGGCCGCCCCAGCACGAAGGCCAGCGCCTGGGCCGAGGTGAACCCGGCCATCAACGCCGCAGGCAGCCCCGGCCCGCGCGTGGCGGCGACCGCGGAGACATCCGGCAAGGTCGCGCCGGCCTGCGCGAGCGCCGCGCGGGCCACCGGCAGCAGGTTGCGGAGATGTTCCCGCGTCGCGAGCTCCGGCACGACACCGCCGTACTCGGAATGGAGCTGGATCTGCGACGCCACGACGTTCGCCAGCACGCAGCCGTCACGGATGACGGCGACGCTGGTCTCATCGCAGGAGGTCTCGATGGCGAGGATCATCGGAAATTGTCCGGCGATTCGGACATCGCCGTGTGATGGCACGGCACGGCGTGGCGGACGACGACGGCAGGCCCGGGGCCGAAGAGGAACGGGTTTTCAACGCAGCAGCGGCTTCGCGGCCTTCTCCTGTTTCTCGGTCGGGCGCTGGCCGAAGAGGTTGATCCCCTTCAACAGATCGAGAGCGCGTTCGAGCTGGGCGTCGCGGTTGTCGGCCACCAGTCCGCGGAGCGTGTCGCGCTTGTCCGCGTCGTAGCTCTTGAGGACCTCGTCCACGTTGGTCATGCCGCCGGGCAGACGGCGCAGCTGGATGGCGGCCTCCTCCTCGTCGGTGACCGGCACGAGGATATCGGGCGTGATACCCTTCTCGTGGATCACCTTGTGGCTGGGCGTGTAGTATTTCGCGGTGGTGAGCCGCAATGCGGAACCGTCCGGCAACGGCAGGATGCTCTGGACGGACCCCTTGCCGAAGCTCTGTTCACCGACGACGACGGCGCGCTTCAGGTCCTGCAGGCAACCGGAGACGATCTCCGCCGCGCTGGCGCTGCCGCCGTTGATGAGCACCACGAGCGGGAGCTGGGTCCGCTTCTTGCCGAAGGCCGACGATTTGCGGGCCACGTCGGCGGCACGGTTGCGGCCTTCGGTGGACACGACCGGCTTGCCCTTCTCAAGGAACTTCTCGCTCACGGCGACCGCTTGGTCGAGCAACCCGCCCGGGTTGCCGCGCAGATCGAGCACCAGGCCGGCGAGACCGTTCGCCTCCATCTTCACCAAGGCGTCCTCCAGCTCATCGGCGGTCTTCTCGCCGAACTGGGTCAGGCGCAGGTAGCCCAGCTTGTTGGCGTCGACCGGGAACTCGCGGCGGTTGTCGATGTCCTTGACCGAGAAGACGCGGATGTCGGCCCGGGCGAGCGTGAACTCCTTCGGCTCGGCCCACGCCGGGCGGGAGAGGGTGAGCGTGACCTTGGAGCCCGCCTCGCCGCGGAGCCGTTTCACGGCATCGCCCATGTTGAACTTCTCGGTGGATTGGCCGTCGATCTTCTCGATGCGGTCGCCGGACAGGATGCCGGCCTCGAACGCCGGGGTGTCCTCCATCGGCGCGATGACGCTGAGACCGCCGTCGCGGACGCCGACCTGCAACCCGACGCCGCTGAACGACCCCTCGGTGTCCTCCTTCAACTCGTTGAACTTCACCGGCTCCATGAACTCGCTGTGCGGATCCAACGTGCCGAGCATCCCTTTGAGAGCGCCTTGGACGAGGTCCTTGTAGGTGAGCTTGCCGCCGTCCACGTAGTCTTTGCGGACGCGCTCGAGCACGCGGGAGAAGAGTTCGAGCTGCTGGTAGGCGTCGTCCTTCTCGCCGGCGGCGGAGAGCCGGTAGACCTGGGCGCCGACCGACACGTACACGGCGAGGGCGAGGACGAAGAGGGCGTAGGCCAATCGCTTTTTCATGCGGTGCCGCGGCAGCGGCTCAAGGAGCTTAGGAGCGCCCGGACACGAAGCAACCGCGCGCCTCGGAAAAGACGTCACCGGTTGGCGGCGGGAGCCCGGCCCGCTAGCTTCGAAACGCATGAGCGACCCCACTTGGCAGGAACGGTTCGGGCAGGTCTTCCATCGCGGCATGTCGGCGTGGGAGGCCGGGCGGAGGTCGCCGCGCGCGATGTTCGGGCCCGACGACGAAGCCTTCCTCGCGGGCATCGGGGGGACGACCCAAGAGCTCTTTGATTTCGTGGATGATCTCCAGCGCCACGGCGAACCGGACCTGGCGACGGTGCTCGCCATCACCGAGATCCAGCGCGACCACTTTCTCGGTGCGCTCGGAGGCAAGCCCACCGGGCGCATCGCCTCGATGTCCGGCCTCCCCGCGAAGACCGACACGGTGGCCGGCATCCCGTGGCTCCCGCGCCTGATCGCGAAGGCCCGCCTGAAGCTCCGCGGCGAGATGCCGCCCGATCTGATGTACGGCTGCGCCGGAGACCGACCGTTCCTCCGCCGGATGCGCATGGACCTGCCGGGCTTCCTGATTTTGGTGCGCGACCACGGCGACGACGACCGCGGGATCGTGGATGCGGTGAAGCGTCGTGCCGGCATCGACTGAACCCACGCCGGAGGGGCAGACCTCGAAGAAAATCTTCCGCCGCCACAGCCAGTAGAGCAAGCCCCAGGGTGGCGATGTCCGTTGGATAGGGCACCTGGCCGCTCCGCGAGGCGGCATGGAGTCGCCGGCTCAGGCCGTCAGGATCGCGCGGGCGGCGGCGACATCGAGCCCGATCTGGGCCTTCAGCGCATCGATATCCGGGAACTTCCGCTCGTCGCGCAGCTTCGCCACGAACCCGACCTCGAGCTCCTCGCCGTAGAGATCGCCCTGGAAATCCAGGAGGTGGACCTCGAAGCGCAGCTCGCCAACGGAGTTCCCGAGGGTCGGACGGATGCCGAGGTTCAACACCGCGGGGACGATCTCCCGCCGGACGAGGACGCGCGCCGCGTAGACGCCGTGCGGAGGGAGTTCCAGGCCTCGGACATCGAGGTTGGCCGTCGGGAAACCCAACTGCCGGCCGAGGCGGTCGCCGGCGACCACGGTGCCGACGAGCGAGCACGGGCGCCCGAGCAGTTCCGCGACCTGCTCGAACTGGCCGGCTCGCAGACAACGCCGCACCAGGCTGCTGCTCACCCGTTCGTCACCGATGGAGACCGGGGCGCACTCGTGGGTGACGAAACCGAGTTCCGCTCCGAGCACCCGGAGCAACGGCACGTTGCCGCTGCGACGGTTCCCGAAGTGGAATCCCTGCCCCACGCTGATGCTGCGGAGCGGCCCGGCGTCGGTGGCGAGACCGCGGACGAATCCTTCGCCGGTCACCGACGCGAACTCCTTCGTGAAGGGGTTGACGAGCACCGCGTCCGCTCCGAGCGCCGCGATCGCGCGCAAGCGCTGCGGCAAGGTCTGGAGAAGGAGCGGGGCACGCGCCGGATCGACCACCGCGAGTGGATGCGGATCGAAGGTGACCACGACACCGCGGGCCCCTTGGGTCGCCGCTTCGAGGAGCGCGGACCGCACGACATGCTGGTGGCCGAGGTGCACCCCGTCGAACATGCCCATCGCGAGACAAAGCCCGCGCGGATGGCGGGGGAGCTCACGCGGATATCGGGCGATGACCATCGGAAGAGGTGATGCGGGTCCCGTGACCTCACGGACCGCGGCTCACTCGTATTGCTTCAGCTTCAGAAAGGGGATGACGTTTTGCGTGAGCTCGGTCGGCGTCCATTTCAGGATGTCTTCTAGCACGTGCGCATCGGCGATATCGAACTTGCCGCTGGCGGTCCGGCGCAGCCGGGTGAGATGCGCGCCGCAGCCGAGCTTCCGGCCCATGTCGTGCGCCAGCACGCGGACGTACGTGCCCTTGGTGCAGGCCACCGTGAAGTAGGCGAACGGCTCCTCGTATTCGGTGAACCGGTAGCTGTAGAGATGGATCAACCTCGGCGGGCGCTCCACCTCGATGCCCTTGCGCGCGAGCTTGTGCAGCGCGACACCGCCGATCTTGACCGCGCTCACCATCGGCGGGACCTGTTGCTGGTCCCCGAGGAACGACTTCGCCGCCTCTTCGAGGTCCGAAAGGGACAACAGCGGCACCGGCATCGACCCGGTCTCCTCGCCGTCCGCATCGTGGGAATCGGTCGATTCGCCCAGACGCATCACGCCTTCGTACACCTTGTCCGATGACATGAGCTTCTCGGAAAGCTTGGTCGCTTGGCCGAGCACGAGGATCAGCAGGCCGGTGGCCATCGGATCGAGCGTGCCGCAGTGGCCGACCTTGGCGATGCGGAAGTGGTTGCGGAGCTTCGCGACCACATCGTGGGAGGTCCACTCCGGCGGTTTGTCCACGAGCAAGGCGCCGTCGAGGGCTGTGAACGGGGTCATCGTGCGGCGGGTTGCGCGGCAAGCGCGCGTTTGACGGCACCGAGGACGCGGCGTTGGACGGAAAGGTGGCTGCCTTCGACCCGGGCTCCGGCCGCCGCCTTATGTCCGCCGCCGCCGAAGAGGGCGGCGACCTCGTTCACGTTCACACGCTCGTCTTTCGAACGGAGGCTGATCCGGGAATGGTTCGAGCCCACCTCCTCGAACACGACCGCCACGACCACGCCCTCGATGGCACGGATATGGTCGATGAGGCCCTCGCTCTCCTCTGTGCTGGCCCCCGTCCGGGAGTAGTCCGCGAGCTTCAACCAAAAATAGGCGGTCTTGTCGCCGTGGGTGAGGCGGAACTTGTTGTAGACGTGGCGCAGCAGCTTCACCCGGGTGAGCGGGTAGCTCTGGTAGACCTCTTTGCAGATCTTGCCGAGGTCCGCGCCGCGGTCGACCAGGTGGGCGGCGGTCTCCAAGGTGTCCGGCGTCGTGGACGGATACTGGAAGCTGCCGGTGTCGGTGCTGACGGCGGTGAAGAGGCAATCGGCGATCGGCTGGGTGATCTTCCAACCGGCCCATTCGCAGAGGTCGTAGACCAGCTCGCCGCTCGACGGTTCGCGGGGCGAGACCCAGTTGATGTCGGCGTACTTCGTGTTCGACGCGTGGTGGTCGATGTTGATGAACGTGCCGCGCTGCCCGATGTGCTCGCCGACACGGCCGAGGCGCTCGAAGCTCGCGCAATCGGTGGCGACGACCACGTCGAAGGTCTGCCCGGCCTGAGGTTTCTTCACCCGCTTCTCGGGGTCGAGAAAACGTAGCTTGTCAGGCACGACGTCCTGGTTCCAGACGGTGACGTCTTTGCCGGCGTTCTGCAGCGCGAGCGCGAGGCCGAGCTGGGAACCGATGCAATCACCGTCCGGGCGGATGTGGCCGACGATGCAGATGCGGTGCGCGTCCTTGAGGATGTCCAGGATGCGTTCGACGGTCTTGGGGACTGGTTTCATGGGGTCGGCCGGCACGGGCGCGGCCGGTGGACTCAGGAAGCGGAGGGTGAAGGCGAGGCGGTCGAGCGCTCGATCTCGTCGAGCAGCGCGATGACGCGGTTGCCCTGCTCGATGGAATCGTTGATCTGGAAGCGGAGCTCCGGCGTGTACCGCAGCCGGATGCCGGAACCGATCACGGTCTGGATGCGCTTGGCGTGCTTGGACAGCTCTGCCGTGGCGCGCTCGCGTTGCTGGGCGTTGCCGACGAAACCGACGAACACCGTCGCCGAGCGCAGGTCGCCAGCGACGCCGACGTCGTTCACCGTGAGCAGCCCCACGGAATCGATGGTGAACTCGCGGCGGAGGCACTCGGCGATCTCGTGCTTGAGCAGCTCCTTGACACGGAAGAGTCGGCGGTTGGGTTCCATCTCGATCCTGGGCGCGACCGTCGCGGTCAGAGCTTCTGGGCGACCTTCTCGGTGGTGTAGCACTCGACGACGTCGCCTTCCTGGAAATCGTCGAACCCGTCGAGCTGGATGCCGCACTCCATGCCGGTGCGCACCTCGTTGACCTCGTCCTGGAAGCGCTTGAGCGTGAGCGAGACGCCCTCGTAGATGAGGTTCGTCCGGCGGCGGACGCGCATCTTGCCGCGCACCAACCGGCCGCTGGTGACGGCGCAGCCGGCGACGTTGCCGCCCTTCGAGAGGTTGAACACCTTCCGGACCTCGGCCTGGCCGACGACGAGTTCCTTGAGCAGGGGATCGAGCAGACCGGCCATCGCCTCCTTCACCTGGTCGATGAGCTCGTAGATGATCGCGTAGAGCTTGATCTGCACGCCCTCGTGCTTGGCCTGCTCGGCGGCGCTGTTGTCGACGCGGGTGTGGAACCCGAGGATGACGGCGTTCGAAGAACTGGCGAGCAGCACGTCCGCGGAGCTCACCGCGCCGACGGCGCTGTGGAGGATCTCGAGGGAGACCTTGCTGGAATCGATCTTGTTGATCGCGTCGCAGATCGCCTCCACGGAACCCTGGGTGTCCGCCTTGATGATGACCTTGAGCACCTTCGCGGTCATGTCGCGGATCTGGCCGAAGATGTCCTCGAGCGTCTGCCGCCGCGGGCGGACGCCCTCGAACTCGGATTTCTTGCGGGCGTTGAACCGCTCCTCGGCAAGGTCGCGGGCGGCGCGGTCGTCGTCGACGGCGCTGAACTCGGACCCGGCCTCGGGGATCCCGTTGAGGCCCAGCACGCGGACGGCGACGGAGGGCGTCGCCTCCTTCAGGCGGGCGCCTTCCTCGTTCATCATCGCGCGGACCTTCCCGTGGTGCTCGCCGCACAGGATGATGTCTCCCACGCGCAGCGTGCCTTTGCGGACGAGAACAGTCGCCACCGGCCCGCCGGCCTCGACGCCGGATTCGATCACGTTGCCCTTGGCGTTGCGGTCGGGGTTCGCCTTGAGCTCGAGCAGCTCTGCCTGGAGGAGGATGGAGTCGATGAGCTTGTCGATGCCCTGCTTGGTGACGGCGGAGCAATCGACGTAGAGCGTGTCGCCGCCCCAATCATCGGGCAGCAGGCCCTTGTCTTGGAGTTGCTGGCGCACCTTGAGCGGGTTGGCGGCCGGATGGTCGCACTTGTTGACGGCGACGATGATCGGGACCTTCGCAGCTTGGGCATGCGAGAGCGCCTCGAGCGTCTGCGGCATGACGCCGTCGTTCGCCGCCACGACGAGGACGACGATATCGGTGACGTTGGCACCGCGGGCGCGCATCGCCGAGAAGGCGGCGTGGCCGGGCGTGTCGAGGAACGTCAGCTGGGTCAGCACCCCGGAGACCGGGTGAGGATAAGAGATCGTGTAGGCACCGATGTGCTGCGTGATGCCGCCGGCCTCGCCCGCGACGACGTTCGCCTTGCGGACGACGTCGAGCAGCGACGTCTTGCCGTGGTCGACGTGGCCCATGATCGTGATCACCGGCGGACGCGGCTTCAGGCTCTCGGGCTGGTCGTCCTGGTCGAGCTCGACCGTCTGTTCCTGCGGGACGTTGACGCTATGGGTCGCCTTGTCGCGTTTCTCGGTCTCGAAACGGAAGCCGTGCTTGGCGCAGACCTTGATGGCGAACTCGGCATCCACGGTCTGCGTGACCGTGGCGAACACGCCCATGCTCATGAGGTCGGCGATGACCTGGAACGGCTTGCGAGACATCTTCTCCGCCAACTCGCGGACCAAGATGGGCGGCCGCATGATGATGAGCGGAGCATTGGAGGCGACGTTGACCCTCGGCGGCGCCGGACGCTGGGGAGCCGGTGCGGGCGCAGGTCCCCGTTGACCGTAGGCCTGGTAAGGGCCGCGCTGCTGTCCCTGAGGACCGCGGCCAAGAGGACCACGCCGGTCGTCGCCGCGAACGGGAGGACGGTTGGGTGCGGGTGCGGGTGCGGGTGCGGGTGCGGCCGGCCGTGCATCCGAACGGCTGGCGGGGCGGGCGAAATTCTTGAGATCGACGCGGCCGACCAACTGTCCGATCTGGGTCTTGGGCGGCACAGCGGGCGCCGATGCCTCGGCAGGCACGGCAAGCGCGGTACCGGGCTGTGGTGCCAGCGCGGCAGCCGGAGCCACGGAAGCGCTGGCGGCGGCGGGTTCCACAGGCGCAAGCGATACTTCTTGGGTGGGGGACGTCTCGTGCGAAGACGGCGGGAGGGAGGCCTCGGCGACCACCGATGGCGCGACCTCGGAAGCAAGCTCCACAGCGGCGACGATCTCCGGCACACGGACCGATTCCTGTTCCTGTTCCTGTTCCTGTTCCTGCTCGGCAGGCACCTCGACGACGGGGAACACCGGGCGGACGATCATGACCGGCACCTCCGGCTCAGGAGCCGGTGCAGGCGCGGCGGCAGCGGCGAACGGCAGCAGCTGCTCGCGGAGGTACTCCGCGGTGATCTTGTCGAGCGAGCTCGATGGAACCTTGGCCGCGGTGATACCCAGCTCCTTGGCCTTGGCGATCACGGCCTTGCTCTCCAAGTTCAGATCCTTGGCGATCTCGTAGATACGGACGGGCATAGCGATTCTTCCTGCGGACTCGGCCACCCTTCACCAGCTTTTCCATACCGGTGCTGTGCGGGGCGGCCGCTGATGACCGATGACTGCTGACTGCTGATCAAGAAACCGGAGCGTCGCTGATCCCGATGGTCACAGCATCGGACGATCCGGCGTTCCGGCGTAGCATCTCTCCCTTGGCGGCTTCCAGGATGATCGCCGCCGCGGCCCCGATCTCGGGGACTGCGGCAAGGTCGGCGACCTCTGCGTCGAGCAGGTCCTGCACGCCATGGAAGCCGATATTGACCAGCACGCGGGCGTGCTCCTCGCTGATGCCGGGCACCGCGGCGAGCTCATGCACGGCATGGTCGACCTTCGCCTCGAAGCCATTCACATCAGCCTCGGCCTCGATGTCGATCTGCCAACCGATGAGCCGGGACGCGAGCCGCGCGTTCTGGCCGCGGCGGCCGACGGCAAGGGCGAGCTGGTCGGGCGTGGTGAGGACCAAGAGGCGCTTGCGCGCTTCATCCACCTGGATCGATTTGACGCGGGCAGGATCCAAGGCCTTGGTGGCAAGGGCCTTGATGTCGGTGGACCAAGGGATGATGTCCACCTTCTCGTTGTTCAGCTCGCGGACGATGTTCTTCACCCGCTGGCCGCGCAACCCGACGCACGCTCCGACCGGATCCACTTTGGAGTCGCGGGAGTAGACCGCGACCTTGGTGCGGAAACCCGGTTCCCGAGCGATCGCGCGGATCTCGATGGTGTTGTCGTTCACTTCCGCCACCTCGAGCCGGAACAGCTTGAGCACGAAATTGGGGTCGGCACGCGAAAGGATGATCTCGGGGCCGTGGGGCGTCATCTCGACCGCCTTCACGAAACAACGGATGCGTTCTCCTACCTGATACTCCTCGGTCGGGACGCGCTCGCGGTTCGGCATGATCGCCTCGAACTTTCCGAGGTCCATCACCACGTCGGAACGGTCGAACCGCCGGACGGTGCCGCTGACGATGTCACCCACGCGGTCCTTGAACTCGTCGTAGATCATCGCCTTCTCGGCCTTGCGGACCTGCGCCATCAACGCCTGCTTGGCGTATTGTGCGGCGATGCGACCAAACCCGGCCGGGGTGACCTCGACGTCGATCTCATCCCCGACCTTGGCATCCAGGAACTTGGCGCGGCGTGCGTCGAACACCGACATCTGGTCGTGCTTCGAGACGACCCGCTCCGTGACCACGAGCCTGGCCCAAGCCTTGATGTCGCCGGATTTCGGGTCGATGGCGACGCGCAGTTCGCGAGCGGGCCCCACGGCCTTCTTTGCCGCGGCCAACAAGGACTCTTGGACAGCGTTGAGCAGGACATCTTTGGTGATGCCCTTCTCTTTCTCCCAATACTCTAAGACTGCCAAAAACTCAGCGTTCATACGTCAGCGTCCTGGCCCCTTTCGGGGTAACAAAAAAGCCGGTTTGAAAACCGACTTTTTGCACGGCGGCAAGAGCCAGCCAGTAAAACGTTTACTTCCGGACGCTAGGTCTGAGCGACGGGAAGCGTCAAGCTTGCATTACTTTATGTCTTGGAACCGATGGTCCTCGGCGCCCCCCGGAACTTGGCGAAGACCACTCCGGCCCAACCTTGGCAAACCAGGGACAGGGCGCCGCTCCTCCACGACAACCGTCACCCGACGGCTCAGCAGCTTCCCCTGGGTGCCAGATCAGCCCTTGGTCAGGACGCCGTCCAAGTTCAGCAGGACGTTCGCGACGGTCGTCCAAGCGGCGGCATCGGCCGGAGCCAGACCGTCCGGCAAAGGCCCCAATGGGACCGTCCCCAACTTGGCCGCCTCGGCGGCGCGCGCGCCGTAGGCATCCCGCTCCTGCTCGAAAAGCCGCACCAGCGCCGCCACCTGGGCATCGGCCACCGGACGGGCGAGCACCTTTTTCAGGCCACGGGCGACCCGGGCGGCGACGGTGCCGTCCCCGAGGGCCAGATCTCTTCCGAGGGCTTGGGCGCATTCGACGAACACCGGATCGTTCAAGGTCACGAAGGCCTGCAACGGGGTGTTGGTCGGCAACCGCCGGACGGTACAGCTCTCGCGGCTCGGGGCGTCGAACGCCGCCATGCTCGGATACGGCACGGTACGGCGCCAAAAGGTGTACAGCCCGCGCCGGTACCGGTCTTCCCCGCTGCTGGTGCGCCAGGTGCGCTCGCCGTTGAACGCAGCCCGCCACAAGCCGTCCGGTTGGGCCGGATAGACGCTCGCGCCACCGACTTTCCGGCTGAGAAGGCCGCTGAGCGCCAAGGCCTGGTCGCGCACGCCCTCGGCATCGAGGCGCCGGCGCGGCGCACGGGCATAGAAACGGTTCCCGGGGTCGCGATCCAAGAGCGCCGGGGTCACCACGGACGACTGGCGATAGGTCGCCGACAGGACGACGAGCTTCAGCATCCCCTTGAAATCCCAGCCCAACGCCGGCGCGTGATCAGGATCGGCCGCCCCGGCGCCGGACTTCTTCGCCTGGAAGGAGACCGCGAGCCAATCCAACAGGTCACGGTCGGCAGGCAAAGTGCCCTGGGTGCCGAAATCCTCCTCGGTCTCGACCAGCGCCTGGCCCATGAGCTGTGCCCAGAACCGGTTGACCATCACCCGGGCGGTGAGCGGGTTCTCCGGCGACGTGAGCCAAGCCGCGAGACCGAGCCGGTTCGTGGCCGTGCCGGAGGGCCAAGCGTTGAAAGCCGCCGGCACAGAGGCCGCGACCTCGTCGCCCGGCACGAGGTAGTTGCCCTTGCTCAGCACGCGCGTCACACGCCGGTGGTCTTCGGCGTTCTCCTTCATCACCGGCATCGGAGTGCCCTTGATCCCGTCGAGCTCGGCGCGGACCTGCGCGATCTGCGCGGCCAACGGGCCCTTGGTCTTCGAAGTCGGACGGAACAGGTCCGCCAGCGCCTTCCGCTGCGCCTCGGTCCGCTGCGCCACGGCCAGGTCGAGCGCCGCCTGGATTGCCGCGGGCCAGATGCGCACCGGCGCCGTCTGCGCGGTGACCGACAACCGGAACCGCCCGAGCGTGAACTGGTCGCCGTGGCCCTGCTTCAAGGTGAAGACCAACTCGACCTCGCCGTCCGCCGTCAACGGCTCCGCGAGCTCGAATCCCAACGCGTGGGACCTGCCGAGCGAACCGCCGACCGCCCAACCGGTGCCGCCGTCCTTGTCGATGGCGCGCGCCGCATCGAATCCGCCCTGCTCGTGGTCCGCGCTCGCGGCGCGAAGTGACAACGACCGGGCCGCGTTCGGACCGAACCGGGCCGTCGGCATGGGCGCGGCCTTGACGTCACCGCTCCAAGCCGGACGGCGTGACGCATCCAACACCACGATCCGGCTTTTGCCCAAGAGATCCCCCCCGGAATCGGTGCGGTTCCAGAGCACGACCTCATCGATGGGCACCTCCGACCCGAGGTCGACCTCCCACCACGGATCGGTCTCGACGTCGGTGTGCGAGACCGAGTTGGAGACGTGATAGTTCCCGTCGGTGTTGCCGTCCTTCGCCCGGGCGGCGTCGCCCTCGAACGCGGTGCTCGACTGCTTTGACTGCCCGCGCAAGGCGACGTTGTCGGGGCCGGAAAAGACCTGGACCTCGGCCAACATCAGGTGCCGCGACTTGCCCGGCGCCTCGACCCGCACGAACCGGCCTTTCACCGGCGGCGCGCCGGTGCTCCGGACCGTCGCCCGCACGTCCTGCAAAACGAAGTTCCCCTCCCCTTCCTTGCGCCCGGGTCCGTTCATCGGGAGCGATCCATCGGTCAATGCTTCGAGCCGGAACGCCGTCAGGCCGGATGCCTTCGTCCGGGTCGTGACCGTGTAGGTGTCCTTCGCCGGCGACGCTCCGGAGACGAGCACCGAGCCGTCGCCTTGCACGGCGAAGGCCGGCGCGTTCGTGGCCGCCGACCTGACCGAGACGGGCGTGAGCACCTGCCAGGCGACGGGCCTCGCAGCGACCTCCGCCCAAGCCGCGAGCTCGGTGTCGAACGCCGCTCCCGGAGCGAGGTGATCGGATTCCAGCCCGGCGAGCCGGGATACCAGCCCCGCGCGACGGGTCTGATCAGAGGCCGACATCAGCGGCAGCGTCGGACGCTCGTCCGGTTGGTCGTTGTCCTCGGTCTGGTTGAAGAACGCGTAGAACGAGTAGTACTCGCGCTGGGTGATGGGATCGAACTTGTGCGTGTGGCACTGGGCGCAGCCCATCGTCAGGCCCATCCAGACCTGCGCGGTGACGTTCGCCCGGTCCTTCACCGCGGCGACGCGCCATTCCTCGTCCTCGGTCCCGCCCTCGGTGTTGGTCATCGTGTTCCGATGGAAACCGGTGGCGGTCCGCTGCTCATCGGTGGCGCCCGGCAGCAGGTCGCCGGCGATGACGTCGCGGGTGAACTCGTCGAACGGCTGGCCGCGGTTCAGTGAGTGGATCAACCAATCACGCCACGGCCAGATGTTCGGCCGGAGCGGATCGCTGCCGTAGCCGGACGAATCGGCATAACGCGCGAGGTCCAGCCAGACACGCGCCCAGCGTTCGCCGAAATGGGGCGATGCGAGCAACCGATCGACCAGCCCTTCGTAGGCTCCGGACGAACGGTCGCCCACGAAGGCGTCCACCTCGTCCGGAGAAGGCGGCAACCCGGTCAGGTCGAGCGAAAGCCGGCGGACCAGCGTGTGGCGGTCGGCCTCCGCCGACGGACGCAGCCCGTTCTGTTCCATCCGTGCGAGGATGAACCGGTCGAGCCCGTTCCTTGGCCAGGCCGCTTGCCGCACCGCCGGCAACGGCGCGCGCCGCGGCTTCTCCCAGGCCCAATGCGGCGTGTAACGGCCGCCCTGCGCGACCCAGCGGCGCAGCAGGTCGACCTCCTCCGGCTTGAGCGGGTTCTTCGTCTCGGGCGGCGGCATCACGTCGTCCGCGTCATGGGTCGTGATGCGCCGCACCAACTCGCTCGCAGCGACGTCGCCGGGGACGACCGGACGTCCGCCTTTGTGCTCCTGGGTGGCCTCTTCGAAGGAATCGAGCCGGAGCTTCGCCTTGCGCGAACCTTCGTCCGGCCCATGGCACTGGAGGCACTTCGCCGAGAGGATCGGACGGATCTGCGCCGAGAAATCAATCACCTCGCCCGGACCGGCCGCGGGGCCTGCCGGCTTCGGCGACGCCAGAGCGACCACGGCGGTGAGCACGGAAAGCAGCGCGAAGGAGAAAGGCGACTTCATCATGGCGGAGAAGCAAAGTTAACGGTCGTCGCGAAAAGTTCAACCGCCGACCGAGAGGGGCCACGTCGCTCGACGCACGTCAAGCGCAGCATCGACAACGCGCTCCGCCGCCTCGACCGTCCACAGAAGTCCACGCCATGCCCGCCCCCTTGCTCGAACTCCGCGACCTGCAGGTCGACTTCCGCGTCGACGACGCCTGGGCACGTGCCGTGGACGGCGTGTCGCTCACCATCGCCGCCGGCGAGACGCTCTGCCTGGTCGGTGAGAGCGGCTGCGGCAAGAGCGTCACCGCGCTCAGCATCGCGCGCCTGTTGCCGACCCCGCCCGCCCGATACACCGGCGGCCATGTGCTCGTGGAAGGGCTCGACACGTTGGCGATGTCGGACAAGGAGCTCCGGTCCGTCCGCGGCGGCACGGTCAGCTACATCTTCCAGGAGCCGGGCGCGTCGCTGAACCCGGTGATGCGGATCCGGGACCAGATCAAGGAAGCGCTGCATCTCCACCGACCGGAGAGCGCGGACGACGCCGAAGTGGTCCGGCTTCTCAAGCTCGTCGGGATCCCGGCTCCCGAGAGCCGGATGCGGGACCATCCGCACCAGCTCAGCGGCGGGATGCAGCAGCGCGTGATGATCGCGATGGCGTTGGCCACGCAACCCAAGCTGCTCGTCGCCGACGAGCCGACCACCGCGCTCGACGTGACCATCCAGGCACAGATCCTCGAGCTGCTGCTCGACCTGAAACAGCGGACGGGGATGGCGATCCTGCTGATCACCCACAACCTCGGCATCATCGGCGACCTCGCGGACCGCGTGGCCGTGATGTACGCCGGACAAGTCGTCGAACTCGCCTCCGCGCAGGAATTGCTCCGCCGCCCGTTGCACCCATACACAAAGGCGCTGATGCGGAGCGTGCCCGAGCTCGGCCATCCCGTGCCCCGGCTGACGACCATCCCGGGCATCGTGCCGGGACCCGGCCGATGGCCGGCAGGTTGCCGTTTCGCCCCGCGTTGCCCGATCGCCAAGCCCGAGTGCTCGGCGAAGATGCCCGGATTGTCCGAGCCGGAGCCAGGCCGCGCAGTGCGATGTCCTTTCAGCGACGAGGCTGGCAGCTGAATCCGGCGCAGCACCGGCCCGCGCCCGCTCTCGGCATCGCAGGGCCCGAAGGTCGCCGGCATCTCAGCCCCGGCGCCGCGCTATCGTGAGCGATGACAATCGCCTGCGCAGCCCCGACTGCACGGCATGCAGCGCGTGCCCCATCCCGGCACCGAACCCGAGCCCGTAGCTCAGGCCCCACAGCAGCTTGCCTGCGTTGCCGCCGTAAAGGTCGTGCAAGGCGCTTCCCAAGAAGTATCCCGCGAGGTTCCCGACCGCGAGGCCGATCATCATCGACGGCCAGGCCCGCCACGCGTCGAACATCCCGCACAAGCACGCGCCGAACGCCGCGACCCCGACGAGCGCCCCGAAGATCTCACCGAAGCGATCGGGCGACGCGAACCACGCCGCCATCCAGACGACGCTGTAGGCCATGAACGCGACGGCGAAACCGCCGCAGAACCGTCGTCCGCTGCCTGCCCCGATGACCAACCGCCCCAACAAGCCGCCCGATCCGACGACGAATATCGCGGCCCAGGCGAGGTAGGCGCTCGCTTCGCCGACGTGGGAATAGAACCAGCGGCCGGCATACGCCCAGCAGGCGAAGACCAGGACGCTCACCGATCCGAAGCCCAAGGCGCCGCCCGCCACCGAACCGGCCCAACCCGGCACGCGCAGCCGCCGATCGGAGGCGAGGATCCGTCCGAGCACGAGGTCAGCAGCGAGGCCGATGAAGCGCATCAAGCCAGAATCGTCGCGGTTTCTGCCGATGTGGCAAGGACATGGACCCTCTCCCGACCGCTTGCCCTCGCGCGGGTCCGGTAGGCACTGTGCCGCGGCAATGAAGTCCGCGCGCATCCTGATCTGCATCCTCGCCCTGGCCTGGTGGAGTGCCGCCGCGCCCGCGCCGTCCACGCGGACCCAGCGCCCGGGCAAGAGCCTGATCGGCGGCCGGATCCACACCGACCTCACCGCCTGGGCGGCGGCGAACGGGTTCACGGCCCGCTGGAACCCGCGCGCCGGCGAGCTGCGCCTGACGAACCGCTGGGCCAAGCTGTTCTTCAAGGCCGACACCAAGCGGATCGCGATCGACGGCTCGAACGTGTGGCTCTCCTACCCGTTGCTCAGGACCGGCGAGCGGTTGCACATCTCGCAGGCCGACGTGGACGCGGTCCTCCACCCGCTGCTGAACCCGCCGCGGCTCGCCAAGGGCGACAAGGTGACGACCATCGCCATCAGCGCCGGCCACGGCGGCAAGGACCCGGGCAACCTCGAAGGCAAACGGCAGGAAAAGGTCTATACCCTCGCGCTCGCGCTCGAGCTCGAACGCCAACTCCGACGCGCCGGGCTCCGCGTCGTCCAGGTCCGCGAGCGCGACAAGTTCGTCGCGCTCGAGGAACGGCCCGCCATCGCCCGCGCCCGCGGGGCCGACGTCCTGCTCTGCCTCCATTTCAACGCCTCGCCCGGTGGCGACGATGCCCAAGGGCTGGAGACCTATTGCCTGACGCCGGCCGGCGCCAGCTCCACCAACGACCGCGGCCCTCACAGCGGCGGCCCGCTCCCGGGCAACCGGTACGACCGCGAGAACATCAACCTCGCCCACCTCATCCACCGTTCCATCCTCGGCCAGCTCGACCTCGAGGATCGCGGGGTCCGGCACGCGCGCTTCAAGGAGATCACCTTGGCGACGATGCCCGCGGCCTATCTGGAGGGCGGCTTCATGAGCAACCGCGAGGACGCCGCGAAGATCTACAGCGAATCAGGTCGCGTCCGCTACGCGGGCGCCATCGTGGACGGCGTGCTCGCCTACAAGCGCCTTGTCGAACGCGGCCAACCGGAGTGAACAACGGCAGCTTGCGCGCCGCCGGATCCGCAGCAATCTCATCCCCTCATGAGCATCGCCACCCGCACCGGAGACGCCGGCCACACCGGCCTGATGTACAACCGCCGCGTCGCCAAGTCGCATCCCCGCGTGGAGGCCTACGGCAGCGTGGACGAGCTGAACGCCGCCCTCGGCCTCGCCCGCGCACATTCGGAGGCCCCCTTCGTCCGCGACAACCTGCTGCTCGTGCAGCACGACCTGGTCACGCTCATGGGCGAGCTGGCGACCGGCGTCGAAGACCTGCCGCGCTATGTGAAGGACGGCTTCGGGCTGGTCACGCCGGAGCTCACCGCCAAGCTCGACCGCTGGGTCGCGGAGATCGAGGCGCAGAGCATCTCGTTCAAGGGTTGGGCCACCCCGGGCGCGACGATCTGCTCCGCGGCGCTCGATGTCGCGCGGACGACCTGTCGTCGGGCGGAACGCCGCGTCGTGGTCATCCACGAGGCCGGCCAACTGGAGAACCCGGAGGTCATCATCTATCTCAACCGCCTGAGCGACCTCCTCTGGCTGCTCGCCCGGTGGGTGGAGACCCACGCAGCCGGCAATTGAAGCCGCGGCCCTGACATCACGGACTCGTCCGCGCGAAGCATCCGAGTCAACCTGACACCGACATGGCGGAACCGACCGAACCCGCGCCCGAAATATTCTTCAGGCAGCTCACCGACCGTTTCGTCTTCGTCGAAGTGGTCTTCCTGCGTCGTGGCGATGCTTTCGAGCTGCGCCACGTCGCCGATACCGATGCCGAAGCCGGGGCGCTGATGGCGATCGATATCGCCGGCCTGCGCGCTCTGGCACAGACGACCTGCGACGGCGCGTTCCGTCCGAACAAGGCTGCGCCGAACCTGCGCCGCGGTTGGCAGAGCGAGGTATCGGATCCGGCACGGCTGGAGGCCGCGCTCCGTCATCTGTATCCTGGGGGGCTGGCCGACTGGGCCGCGGCGCGCCCCGGCTCTCCGCCGGTCACGCACTACCGCGAGACCGCCGCGCGCCAGACCGGGTTGTACCGGATCACCCAGATCCTGCCCGACGCCTTGGCGGCCAAGGCCACCCGCGCCTGTTGCGATGCGGGTTCCTGCCTGCGTCGACGGCTCTGGACGGCACCTGGTGCGGAGGCCGATCCGGAGGCCGCGAAATCGGTCCTGCCCTGCCTGGAGCCCTGCGCGCTCCTGCTCGACCTCGCACGCCGCGCGATGAAGCTGGAACAGGGTCCGAAGGCCGATCACCAGGTCGCTGAAGACGACGTGCCCGTCTTGGTCCACGCGTTGAGGACCGCGCTCGCCCATCCCGTTCCGGAGATCCGCGAAGGCGACACGGGCTCGCCCTCGAACCCGCGGCGGCTGCGGCTTCTCTTGGAGAAACTGGGACCGCTGATGCCCGCGGCCCCGGCCGTCGAGGCGGCGACCTGACCGGCGGGACTCAGGGCATCACCGGTGCGGCAGCCGGCTTCTTGGCATCACCTTTCACCTTCTCGGTGTAGGTGATGACGCCGGCGCCCAGGATGATGAGCAGCACGCCGCACCAGCGCAGGCCGCTGACGTGCTCGTGGAGGAACAGCTTCGCCGCCAGCGTCGTCAGCACGAAGCTCAGCGCGGTGAGGGGCCAGATGAAGCTGACGTCGCCGTGCGACATGAGGAACAGCAGGCAGCCGAAGAACCCCGCCTCGAACGCCACTCCGAGCAGGATGTTCCGGTTGGTCGCTCCGCGGCCGACCAACCGCAGGAGCTCCCCGAGATCGACCTGCGCCATGCCGCCGATCTCTTTGATGCCCTTGCTCAAGAGGACGACCCCGACCGCTTCCATCAGCAGCCCGAAGCAGAGCACGGTGAGCAGGCGGATCATAGGTCGGAATAGCGGATGAGCTCGATGCCTCGCTGGTGGATGAGTTCCCGCACCTTCGGGCTGACGAGGGCCTCCAGCTCATGGACGTGCTCCTCCTCGTCGGGATGGAAGAAGATCTCGAAGGTGCCCGGGAAAAGGTTCTCGATCAGGCGCAGGAGGTACTTCTCATCCATCCGGCCGTTCTGGAGCAGGCCGAAGGTCAGGTCGGCATGCTTGATGCCGCGGCGGGCCAGCGCAGGTGCGGCACCCGACGAAAGTTTGTCGAAGATGAACGCGTGGCTGGCCCGATAGAAATAATGCCCGGCCGCGAGACGGAGATTGATCATCAGCGGCTCGCGCGTGAGACGCATCGCCCCGATGCCCCACGCGCGGTGGTGCTGCTTGATATGCTCGAAGACCACCGGATGGAGGTGGAAGTGCAGATGCCCGTTCAGGTGGTCCAACGCCAGGCCCGCGGTCCGGAACTCGCGGAACTGGGCGTCGATCTCCTGCTTGAGGCACAGGTGCAGGTCGCGGTTGAAGTAGTAGCGGAGCCCGGTCCGGACCGGCCGGTCGTCGAACTGGAACCGCTGGTCCACGACGCCGATGATCTCGCTGGGCTTGAGCGTGGAACGGCCGTTGATGAGCGTGAGATGGAGGCCGACCGCGAGCGACGGGTTCTCCTTGGCGAGCGCCACCGCGTTGTTCGCGGCATCGCCGTTCACCATCAGGCTGGCCGATGCCAAGATGCCCTCGCGATGGGCCCTCACGATGGCACGGTTGGCCCCGTGAGAGATGCCGAAGTCATCGGCGTTCACGATCAGGCGGATCCGGGGGGCGAACGGTTCAGGCGCCATACGCGGCGAACGGGATCCCCGTCTTCACCCGGCACCACGCCAGGAAGACCAGGGCCAGTTTGTGGCCTTTACCGAGGCGGACCGGCTCGTCGCCGAGCACCGGGAACCGCCGCTTCTCGATACGGCGGAGCAGCCGCCAATAGACGGTGCCCATCAGCTCCGCGGCCACCATCGACTGGCGGTCCGCCGGCGGGAGCAGCGCGCGCGCGCGGGCGTAGAACTCGCGGGCGCGGCCGGCGAGGCTGGCGGCCAGCGCCTCGAACCGGTCCGACGAGCGCCGCGCGAGGATCTCCTCCTCGGTGACGCCGAAGCGGGAAAGCTCCGACCGCGGCACGTAGATCCGGCCGCGCGCGGCGTCCTCGCCGATGTCGCGGAGGATGTTGGTCAACTGGAGCGCCTTGCCCAAGGCGTCCGCGTACTCGCGGCAACGGGGATCGGTGTAGCCGAAGATCTCGATGCTCAGCAGACCGACGACCGAGGCGACCCGGTAGCAATAGCCCTCGAGAGCGGACGGATCCGCGTAGCGGTCCTGGTCGAGGTCCATCTCCACGCCCTTGACCAGCTCGGCGAAGAGATGGAACGGCAGCTTGTGCTCGATGATGAAGGGCTGGAGCTCCCGGTTGACCTGGAACTCCGGCGCGCCGCCTTCGCAGGCCTTGCGGATGTCCTCCCGCCATTCGCCGAGCTGCTCGCGGCGCTTCGCCAGCGGCACGGAATCCTCGTCCGCGACGTCGTCGACCTCGCGGCAGAACGCATAGAGAGCGCTCATCGCGGCCCGCTTCCGCGGCGGGAGGAGCACGAAAGCGAGCGCCAGGTTCGAAGCGCTCTTCCGCGTGATCTGGTCGCAGGTCTCGGTGCTCACAGCGGCGGTCGCAGTTGGTCGCCGGCCCCGAGAGGTGGAAGTCCGCCGGTCTCCGAAAGGGTCGGGTTGCGGGGCCGATGCGTCTCACGCCGACGGCGGCGACGGCCGGATGCCTTGCCGGCCCCAGCGTCAACCGCCGGCTTCGGCGCCGCGGCCTTCTTCTCGAGCAGACGACCGCGTTCGCGTCGCCGGGCCGGTTTGCGGAGAAACACGGCCCAGAGCAGCAGGACCGCCAACACGACCAGCGCGACCGCGATCACCGGCAACGCGCCGCCCAACGTATGGCGCGCACCAGCCTCCAGCCCGGTCGGCAACTGGATGTCGGACGCGACCGCCGACAGGATCGGGATGTCCCCCACGAAAGGCATGCTGGCGCACAGCTTGCGGCTCACTCCGCTTGGTCGTCAACGCCGCCGTCCACTTGGAGGCTCAACCGGCTCATGCGATACCGGAGGGCATGCCGCGACAGATCGAGCTGGGCGGCCGCCTTGGTCAGGTTGCCGCCGCTCCGGTTGATGGCCGCCATGATCAGCTCCCGCTCGAACTGGACCAAGGATTCGCTCAGGGCACCGGTCGACCCGCCGCCCACTGCGGCCGCCGGGATATCGCCCTGCCGCAGCCGGGATTCGACCTCGAAATCGGGCAGGCTCGCCGGACGGATCTCGTCGGCGGTCTCGAGGATCACCGCGCGCTCGAGCACGTTCCGCAGCTCGCGGACGTTGCCCGGCCACGAATGGGCGAGCAGCGCCGACTTCGCCGGTTCGCTGATCCCCTTGATGTTCCGCCCGAGCCGAAAGCAGAAGTATCGCAGGAAATGGAGCGCCAGAAGCGGGATGTCCGAGGTCCGCTCGCGCAACGGCGACGGGCGGAACTGCATCACGTTCAGCCGATGGAAGAGGTCCTCGCGGAACTCGTTCTTCCGGATGGCGTCCACGATGTTGCGGTTCGTGGCGGCGATGAGGCGGACGTTGACCCGCAGCTCCTGCGTCCCGCCGACGCGCGTGAAGGAGCCGTCCTCGAGGAAACGGAGCAGCTTCGCCTGCAACGGCCGGCTCATGTCGCCGATCTCGTCGAGGAAGATCGTGCCCCCGTCGGCCTCCTCGACATGGCCGCGCTTGGTGCGGTGCGCCCCGGTGAACGCGCCCTTCTCGTAGCCGAAGAGCTCGCTCTCCAGCAGCGTCTCAGGGATCGCGGCGCAGTTGAGGCGCACGTAGGTCTGGCCCGCGCGGCGGCTGAGCGAGTGGACCGCCCCGGCGATCAGCTCCTTGCCCGTGCCGCTCTCACCGAGGATCAGCACCGTGGCATCCGTCGGCGCGACGGTCTGGATGAGCTGCCGCAGCTCTCGCATCTTGGGCGACTCCCCGATGAGATGCTCCAGCCGGTAGGCCTCGCCGGCCCGGGCCTTGAGCGCGGCGTTCTCGGCAAGCAGCTGGTGCCGCTCGGCGCAGCGGGCGACGGCATGGCTCAGCTCGTCGGGATCGAACGGCTTGGCCAGGTAGTCGATCGCGCCGTTCTTGATCGCCTCGACGGCCAGTTTCGCCGTGGCGTAGGCGGTCATCATCAGGATCGGCAGACCCGGCTTCTTCTTCGCCGCCTCCTTGAGGAACTCGTAGCCGCTCATGCCGCCGAGCCGGGCATCGGTGATGACCATGAAGAGGTCCTCGTCGCCGAGGATCTTCAACGCAGCTTCTGCCGAGTCCGCCAAACGGACCTCGTACCCTTTTCCTATAAGGGTGGTCTCGAGCGTCAGGCGCATGTTCTTCTCGTCATCCACGACGAGCAGCGGGGGAAGTTTCATTTTCGGATGCGCATCAACGATCGGGCGGGCAGCTTGACGGTGAAGGTGGTGCCTTTGCCAAGCTCGGATTCCACGGACACGGTGCCGCCGTAGATCTCGGTGTTGTGCCTCACGATGGCGAGGCCGAGTCCGGTGCCTTTCTCCTTGGTCGTGAAGTAGGGCTCGAAGAGCTTCTCGATCTGGTCGGGGCGGATCCCTGGGCCGGTGTCGCGCACGGTGACGACGACCGAGTAGTCCTCGCCGCCACGCGCCGTCAGGAAGACCTCTCCCTTGCCGGCCATCGCCTCGCGCGAATTGGTGAGCAGATTGGCGAAGACCTCGGAGAAATGCCCGCGCTGGCCGAGCAGCGGCGGCAGCCCCATCGCATAGTCGCGGTGGACCTTGATGTCGAAGGCCGCTCCCGCCGGCAACACCTGGGCCACGGCGCGATCGAGCTCGTCCGGGATGTCCACGCGCTCGACCTTGCCCTCGGCGAGCTTCGCGTAGCCCATCAGCTCCGTGATGATGCGGTCGGAACGCTCCACCTCCTCGCGGATGATGGCGATCTGCTGGGTGATGGTCTTCCCTTCTTTGACGGTCCGCTGAAGGTTGTAGGCGGCGTTGTTGATGATCCCCAGCGGGTTCTTGAGCTGATGGGCGATCTCCGCCGCCAACCGCCCCGCGGCCTCGAGCTGATGCTGCTTGATCTCGAACTCCTGGGCCTCGTGTTCCTTCTGCCGTTGCCGGTCGGCCAGCATCTGGATCCCGTAGCAGCAGGCCGTCATCAGCAACAAGAGCAGCACCCGCAACAGGAGCGGCTCGGCGGGCACCTCCGGCCGGACCTCCCGCCACGCGTCGCCCAGGCCGCCGCGGCCGATCGAGCTGACGACCTGGAGCTCCGTGCGCTCGAAACCGACATCCAGCACGCCCGCGATGACGTAGCTGACGGTGATGAGGAGGTTGACGACGATCTGGACATCCGCGTGGGGGATGATCGCGGCGTTCCGGACGATGAGTCCGAGGAAGACGTAGTAGAGGGCGCTGTCGAACCCGCCCGTCACGAGCGTCAGCGCCGCGAGGACGACGCCATCGAGGATGGCCGTGCTGTACACGACCCGTTCCAACAACCGCGGCGAGATCTCGTCCATGCCCCAGAGCATGATGCCGGCGCCGACGTTCACCGGGAGGTAGAGCAGATAGAAGTTCCGCAGCGCGTTCAACAGGTCCTCGCGCGGCGCCGTCGGCTCCACGAACCAACGGGCGAAGAAGAAGTAGTAGAACAGCAGAGGCAGGATCACCAACTTGACCGGCAGGACGACACCGCGCTCGACGAAACGGACCCGTTTCAGGAACACCGCCTCGTCCGGCGGCGGAGCGTCGGCCAAGCGACGCCATCGTCCCAACGTCTGTCGGAACGACGTCCAAGCCTCGGCAGAAAAGATCACGGCCATATCAGGCAGGTTCCGTGCCGCGGCTCAGGCCAAAAGCTCCAGCGCCCGCGCGGCGATCAGGTCGACCGACCAGAGCCGCCCGACGCCTTCATAACCGCACGAGAGCATGCCCTCCTCCGGGCCGATGAACCCGGCTCCGCGCGCCTTCAGGGTCGCCACGTGGCCTTGGGTGGCGGGGTGCAGCCACATCTTGCCGTTCATGGCCGGCGCGATGAGAACCTTGGAGCGCGGCTCCAACGCCAGAGCGATGCACGACAACGCGTCGTCGGCCAGTCCCAGCGCGAGCTTCGCCAAGGTGTTCGCCGTCGCCGGGGCGATGAGCAGGAGGTCGGCCTCGTCGGCGAGCCGGATGTGCGCCGGCTTCCATCCGTCCTCCTCGTCGTAGAGGTCCGTGACCACGGGGTTCCGGGAGAGCGTCTTGAAGGCGAGCGTGGTCACGAAACGCTGAGCGTCCGCCGTGAGCACCACCCGCACGCTCGCGCCGGATCTCGTCAACAGGCTCGCGAGGTCGATGGCCTTGTGCGCCGCGATCGATCCGGTGACGCCGAGGACGATGTTCTTGCTGCCGCTCATGCTGTGGACCCAACCACAACCGGCCCCGGAAAGACACAGCTGCCTTCGCGGTTCCGGCCGGACACGGACGCCGCGGCGCCTCCGCGACCGTTCACGTCTCCAGCTCGAACCGCGCCCGCGAGCGGCGCAACCGCTCGGCGTCGTGGATCGCCTGCATCCGGCGCGAATCGTCCGCTCGCGCGCCGCTGACCACGAGGTAGTCGAACTCCGTCCAACGAGCCGCCTCGACCCGGGCTTCCGCGAGCCTCCGCAGCACCACGTCTTCAGCGTCGGCGCCCCTGCCCCGCAGCCGTGATCCCAGTTCGGCCAGCGTCGGCGGCGTGAGGAAGACCGTGACCAGCGCGCCCGAAAGCACCGGATCCGATGTCGCGACCTTGCGGACCGACGCAGCGCCCTGGACGTCGATGTTCAACAGCACGTCGTTCCCGGCGGCGAGCAGGTCGAGCACGGACGACTTCAAGGTGCCGTAGGACCGGCCGTAGACGGTCGCGTGCTCCAAGAACTCGCCGGCTCCGGCCCGGCGCGCGAAATCCTCCGGTGTGAAGAAGTGGTAGTCGACGCCGTCCTGCTCGCCCGGCCGCGGCAGGCGGGTGGTGCAGGTGACGACGCGGCGGAGGCCGGCGTTGGCCCCCAACAACGCGGAGCAGACCGTGGTCTTGCCGCCACCGGACGGCGCGGAGATGAGGAGGAGGATCGGGGTCGCCATGGTCATTCCACGTTCTGGGCCTGCTCGCGGAACCGCTCCAGCTCGGTCTTGAGCAACACGACGTCCGCCGAGATCAAGGCGTCGTTCGCCTTTGAGCCGATGGTGTTCACCTCGCGGTTCATCTCCTGCGCCAAGAAATCCAGCTTTCGGCCGACCGGTTCGGCGGACCGCCGGCAATCCTCGAACTGGACGAAATGGCTGTCCAGCCGCGCGAGCTCCTCGGAGATGTCGGAGCGGTCGGAGAAGAACACGACCTCCTTGATCACCCGCTCGTCCTCGGCGGAGACGTTCTCCAGGCCGGCGAGCTTGATCCGCTGGAGCAGCTGCTCGCGGAACCGCCGCATCACCTCCGGCGCCTGGGTCCGGACCCGGGCGACGGCGGTGCCCATGTTCCCGATGCGGAGCGCGAGGTCCGCCGCCATCGCCTCGCCTTCGCGGCCGCGCATCGCGTTGAACCCGGCGAGCGCGGACCGCAGCGCAGGTTCCACCGCCGGCCAGAGCGACCCGGCCTCGGGCTGGGCGGGTTCGGAGACCTCGATCACGCCGGGGCAGCGCACCAGCACCTCGAGCGTCACACCACCGACCAGACCGAGTCGGTCGGCAAGACCCCGGAGCTCGGCCGCATAGGACGCCGCCAATGCCGGGTTGATCTTGGCGGCCTTGGCGACGCCGGGCTGTTCCAGCGCCACCTGGACCTCGACGCGTCCGCGTGCGACCACTTTGTTGACCTCGTCGCGGACACGACCTTCGAGCGGTTCCAGCTCGCGAGGCAGCCGGAGCACGATCTCCGCCTGTTTCCGGTTCACCGACTTCAGCTCGACGACGACTTTCGCGCCGTCGATGGAATGTTCGCCCCGGCCGTAGCCGGTCATGGATCGCATCGCGGGAAGATGCGGGACGCACCGTCGAGCGGCGATCCTTTTCCCGGCGCCGGCGCACCTCAACGGCCCGCGACGAAGCGCACGCAGACCGGCGACCCGACCTCGAGACGCTGACCAGTCGCCTTGAGATGGCCGCTGGCGCCGTCGACCGAATAGATGACGACGGAACCGGAATCCTGGTTCGCGGCCCAGAGCCAGCGGCCGGTCGGATCGAGGTTGAAGTTCCGGGGCACCTTGCCCTGGGTGGAGACGTTCTCGACCAGCGTGAGCGCCCCTTTGGAGTCGGTCCGGAAGACGGCGATGGAATCGTGCCCACGGTTCGAGACGTACACGAACCGGCCGTTCGGATGCACCCGGACCTCCGCGGTCGAGCTGTTCCCCGAGAAACCGGCAGGAAGCGTGGAAGCGGTCGCTCCTTCGTTCAGCAGCCCGGCTTGCGCCTCGTAGCTGAAGCGCGTCAGCGTGCTGAGCATCTCACCGTTCACGTAGGCCGAGCGGCCGTCCGGAGCCCAGGCCAAGTGGCGAGGTCCCGAACCCGGGGCGAGCCGTGCGAAGGGCGCCGTATGCGGCGTGAGCGTCGCCCGGGCCGGGTCGAGCGCGTAGACCATCACCTTGTCGAGACCAAGGTCGGCGACGAAGACGAAGCGGTTGTCCGGCGAAAGATTGGCGGAGTGCGCGTGCGGCTCCTTCTGGCGCGCCGGAGCGACGCTCGACCCGGTGTGCTGGACGAACGACGCGTGGGGCCGGAGCGAACCGTCGGGCGCGACCGGGAACGACACGACGCTGCCGCCGCCGTAGTTGGCCGCGATCAAGGCGCGTCCGGTGGCGTCGACGTCCAGGTGGCACGGGCCGGCGCCGACGGTGGATTGCTGGTTGATCTCCTCGAGCTTGCCGGTGGCGGGGTCGACGCGAAAAGCGGTCACGTAGCCGCCCGCCTTGCCGTTCCACTGGTCGACCTCGTTGGCCGCGTACAGATGTTTCCCGTCGGGATGGACCGCGAGGAAGGTCGGGTTGGCGGTCTTGGCGACGAGTCCGACGGATTCGGCGACACCGGTGTCGGTGTCGAAGCGGAAGGCGTGGATGCCGTCGCTCTTCGGTCCGGTGTAGGTGCCGACGTAGGCGATCAAGCGGGCGGCGTTGGCGGGCATGGCGATGGTGACGGCCGCGGCGGCGCCGACCCATGCGGCGATGACGGAACGGGGATTCATGTAGCGTTGAGAAGACACGGTAGAGCGGGCCCGGTGAAGGGATTTATGCGAGCCGCCCCGTCGAGGCCCCCAGCGCCGGGTCAGCCGAGGAACTTGCCCGGGTTCAGGATCCCGCGCGGGTCGAGCGCCCGCTTCACCGTCTTGTGCAGCGCGTCGGCCTCCGGCGGGACGGCCTCGGACCACCAGCGTTTCTTCGCGAGCCCGACGCCGTGCTCGCCGGTGATCACGCCGCCCAATCCGATCACTCCTTTGAAGAGCTCGTCGAGCGCGGCCTCGCTCCGGGCCTTCTGACCGGCGTCCTTGTCGTCGACCATGAGGTTGACGTGGATGTTCCCGTCGCCGGCGTGGCCGAAGCACGCGACCTGGATGCCGTGCCTCTTCTGGAGCCCGGCCGCGAGACGGAACAGCTCCTCCAACCGGCCGCGCGGGACGACGACGTCCTCGTTGAGCTTGGTGAGACCGGTGTCGCGCAGCGCGTAGCTGAACTGCCGGCGCAACTGCCAGAGCTGCTCGCATCCTTCGGCGCCGAAGCCGCGGTCGATGAACAACGGCGCGATCGGCCGGAGGACGCGGACCAGCTCCTTCAGCTCGCCGCGGACGCTTCGCTCCTGTCCGTCGAGCTCCACGATCAGGTGCGCGCCGCATCCGTCGAGGCGGGCGGATCCGGTGCGCTTCCGCGCCGCGGCGAGCGTGAAGGCATCGGCGACCTCGAGCGCGCTGGGCAGGAACCCGGCGGCGAAGATGGCGCGGATGGCGCGCAACGCGGGTTTCATGCCACGGAAACCGACGCCGAGGCAGGCGCGGAACGGTGGCAACGGGAGCAGCTTCAAGGTCGCCTCGGTCACGACGCCGAGCATGCCTTCGCTCCCGACGAACAACCGGTGCAGGTCGAACCCCGTCTTGTTCTTGTGCGTGCGCGAACCGAGCCGGACCAGCGTGCCGTCAGCCAACGCCACCTGGAGCCCGAGCACGTAATCGCGGGTCACGCCGTACTTGAGACAGCGCGGTCCGCCGGCGTTGGTGGCGATGTTGCCGCCGATGGAGCAATCCGCGCGGCTCGCCGGGTCGGGCGGATAGAACAGCCCCCGCTTCTCGACCGCCGCCTGGAGTTCCGCGGTGATGACGCCCGGTTGCACCACCGCCACGAAATCCTTCGCGGCGATCTCGATGACCTGGTCCAACCGCGCAAGCGACAGCGCGATCCCGCCCTGGCTGGGCACGCAGCCGCCGACGTAGCCATAGCCGGCGCCGCGGGCGGTCACCGGGATGCTCCGCTCATGGGCGAACGCGAGGACCTTCGAGACGGCCGCCGCGTCGCGCGGCAAGGCGACGATCGAAGGCGGATGGCTGGCGAACCACTTGTCGCCGCTGTGCGCGGCCAAGACCTCGGGAGCGCAGCTGAGCTCGTCCGCGGCCAACTGCCGCGCCAAAGGACGGAACGACGCGGGAAGCTTCATGTCGTCTCCGGCTCCACCGCGATGGAGTCGGCCAAGAACGAGCGCGCATCGTCGGCTTGGTCGGCGCGCACCTGGATCCGGATGCCACCGACGCTCGCGGGATATCCTTCCGCCATGGCGGACATCTCGCTGTGGCGGAGCACCACGAATCCCGCGGCCTCCAAGCGGGCCGCGTCGAGGTCGGCGGCGGCGGTGTTCAAGTGGCGTGCGATCGTGACCATCTCCATGGGGACAAATTGGGGACGAGCCGACGGCGGTTCAACCGAAAAGCCGCCGACCACCGGCGCCGGACGCAGAACGGCGCGGCCCCGGCTCTCGCCGGTCCGCGCCGTATCATGCGAGACCCCGATGTTCAGGCCGCTGCGAGAGCCCGCGAAGCCTTCAGATCGTCCTTGCGCTGGCTGAGGCTGCGGAAGAACTCGTAGCCCTCGCGCACACGGCGGACCATCACGCTCTTGTCTTCGAGCATCGTCTTGATGATGCGGAGGATCGGACCGGGACGGAGATAGTAGCTGCGATAGAACCGGTCGACCGCCTCGAAGATCTCGTCCTTGTCCAGGCCGGGATACTCGAGGGTGGACTGCTGGAGTCCGTCGCCGTGGAGGATATCGGTCTTGTCCTTCTTCACGAACCAGCCGTTCTGCTTGGCCATCTCGTAGAGCTCGGTGCCGGGGTACGGCGCCGCCAGCGACACCTGGAGCGAGAACACGTCGAGCTCCTGGGCGAAGTTGATGGTCTGCTCGATCGTCTCCTTGGTCTCGATGGGCAGGCCGAGGATGAAAGTGCCGTGGATCACCACGCCGGCCTTGTGGCAGGACTTGGTGAAGCGGCGCATCTCGTCGGTGGTCACACCCTTCTTGATGCGCTTGAGCGTCTCGTCGTTGCCGGACTCGTAACCCACGAGGAACAGGCGGAGGCCCGAGTCCTTCATGTGCTTGATGGTGTCGTACTCGAGGTTCGCGCGGCTGTTGCACGACCAGGTCAGGCCCATCGGCGCCAGCTTCTTGGCGATCTCGCGGGCGCGGGGGAGGTTCGCCGTGAAGGTGTCGTCGTCGAAGAAGAACTCCTTCACCTGAGGGAAGATCTGCTTCATGTGCGCCATCTCGGCCGCGACGTTCTCGGCCGAGCGGACGCGGTACTTGTGTCCGCCGATGGTCTGCGGCCAGAGGCAGAAGGTGCACTGGGCCGGGCAACCGCGCCCGGTGTACATCGAGACGTACGGGTGCATCAGGTAGCCGATGAAGTACTTCTCGATGTCGAGGTCGCGCTTGTAGACGTCCGCGACCCAGGGCAGCTCGTCCATGTTGTGGATCAGCTCGCGCTCGGGGTTGTGGATGATCTTGCCGTCCTTCTTGAAGCTCAGGCCGGAGATGGTCTCCATCGGGCGGCCTTCGGCGACCTCTTTGCAGGTGTAGTCGAACTCCTTGCGGCCGACCCAATCGATCGCCGGGGAGGCCTTCAACGTCTCGGTCGGCAGCACCGCGGCGTGGGCGCCGACGAAACCGATCTTGGTCCCGGGACGACGCGCCTTGATGGCCTCGGCGACCTTGCTGTCGTTCTTCAACGACGGCGTGGAGGTGTTGATGATGACGTGGTCGAAGTCATCGGCGACGCGGAGGCATTCCTCGACGTTGATGCCGTGCGGGGTGCAATCGAGCAGCTTGGAACCGGGCACGAGGGCCGCTGGCTGCGCGAGCCAGGTCGGATACCAGTAGCTGGTGACTTCGCGCTTGGCTTGGTAGCGCGCGCCAGCGCCGCCATCGAAGCCGTCGAAGGAAGGAGGTGAGAGGAACAGTGCGCTCATGGATTGGAAATATTCAGTGTGTGATATCCGCCGGGCTGAAGACCATCCAAGGCCTGTTGGATCTGCGGGATGAAGCGACAAAGCACCGGCCAGCGGGGTGTCCCAAGTTCGAGGATGGCGATCCGCCGAGAAGCCAGGTTCTGCTGGTAGCGGAGTTTTTTGTCAGCGGTGACGAAGGCGTCGAAGCCCCCTTCTGCTTGTCCAAGCAGAACGCCATTTTTGAGGCCCTTCCATCCAGTTTCATCAATCGTGAAAATCGTGTGACCTGTGAGCGCCCGCCGCAGCGGACGCGGGACACATTCATCGAAAAGAACCTTCATGCGGCTTCCGCCAAGGTCCGATAGCCGAAACGCAGGATAGCCTCGGCTTGCTCCCGCTCGACCGTCGGGAACCAATCGAGGAACTCGTCCAGCGTCGCACCTTCGGCCAGATTGCCCCAGAGCGCCTCGATCGGGACGCGCGTCCCGGCAAAGACCAACGTCCCGCCAAGGATCTCCGGATCCACATCTACGGGAAGGCCAGCAAGGTCGCCGCGTTCGAGGACAATCTTCATTCCGCCTTCACTTCCAGCTTCTTGGCCGCATCCACCTTGGCCAGCAGGTCGTCGCGCTGGGTGGTGTCCATGCCGGCCTCGTCGTGGTCGTGGTGACCCTTGCGCTGGAAGACCGATTGGGCGCCGTTCATCGCGGCGCGGGGCGAGTTGATGGCGGCCTTGGCCTCGGAGAGGTGGCCCTTGCCGATCGAGACGCCGTTGTAGGCCCGCTTCTCCAGCTCCACGCTCGCGGCGACCGGCTTCGGCTTGGCCCCGAAATTGTAGGCGAAGTTCTTCCAGTTGTCGCCGGCCTGGTAGTTCGTGCCGAGAGCGCCGCTGGGGTCGTAGCCGCAATGGACCATGCAGTTCTCGCAGCGGGGATCGCGCGCCTTGCCGTCGACCACGCCGTAGTTCTCCCACTTCACCTTGCTGAGCATCTCATGGTAGCCCGGGTAGTGGCCGTCCGTCATCAGGTAGCACGGCGCTTTCCATCCACGGACGTTGTAGGTCGGGATGGCCCACGCGGTGCAGGTGAGCTCGCGTTTTCCAGCGAGGAACTCTTGGTACACCGGCGTGCCGAAGATGGTGAACATCTTCCCCCACTCCTGGATCTTGGCGAACTTCTGCCGCGTCATGTCGCGGGTCAGGAAGAACTCCTTCGGGTCGCGGCCGAGGCGCTTCGCCATGTCCTTCTTGGCCGCGTCGTAATCGTAGCCCGGCGAGATGGTGTGCCCGTCGACCTCGAGCGAGCTGAGGTACTTGAACATGTCCTCCAGTTCCTGCACGTCGGTCTCCTTGTAGACCGTCGTGTTGGTCGCGGTCTGGTAGCCGAGGATCTTCGCCATCTTGATGGCGGCGATGCACTCCTTGAACACGCCTTCACGCTCCACGATGAGGTCGTGGGTGAACTCGAGTCCGTCCACGTGGACGTTCCAGTACATCCACTTGCTGGGACGGATGACGACCTTGGTCTTCGCGGCGCCCCCGGCATCGCGGATGGCTTGGGCTTCCTTCTCGGTGACGAGCTGCTCGGAGACCAACTGCTGGAGCTTCGGCTCCATCTTGGGCGTGTAGACCGCAGCCAAGTAGTCGCGCATCTTCTTCCGCATGAACACCCCGTTCGTGCAGATATAGATCACCCGGCCCTGCTCATGCAGACCGGCGACCAGCTCCTCGATCTTGGGATAGATCAGCGGTTCGCCGCCGCAGATGGACACCATCGGCGCCTCGCACTCGACCGCCGCCGCGAGGCATTGCTCGAGCGGCACCATGTCCTTGAGGTTGGTCGAGTACTCGCGGATGCGTCCGCAACCGGTGCAGGTCAGGTTGCAGGTGTGGAGCGGTTCGAGCTGGAGGACCATCGCGAACTTCGGGGTCCGCGCGACCTTGTGCTTGACGATGTGCGAAGCGATCTTGACCGTCAGGGCGAGGGGAAAACGCATACGATAAAATCAATCGACCGTGACGATGCCCGGGGTGTGGCCGCCCGCGGCCGGTGAAGGAGAGGGCGCCGGCGCGGTCTTGAGGAGCAACAACGACGCAGGCGACGCCTGATAATTGCCGCGGACGCCGCCGCAACCGGACGCCAAGACGGCGAACGCCGCCAGCAGCAACAGCGAACCTCCTCGTGGCATTTTCTTCATGAACCTGAGGATAGGGAGGGGCTTTCCCGCGGCAACAGCATATTTGCCGGGACGCCGGAAGCGGGTGCGCTCCGGCGGACGGCGGGATGCGGCACGGTTCAATCGACGAAGACGAACTCGTTCGAGCTGAGCAGCACCTGGGCGTATCGCTCCCAGGCGGTGAGCGGGCGCTGCGGTGCGACGAGGCCTCCGAAATCCCGTCGGGCATCCCAGGACGGGACGCCGGCGATGTCCTCCGGCCGGTCGACGACCCGCTCGACGACCGGTGCCCAACGGAAGCTGTCCGAGTTCTCGTCCGCCCGCGGTTCGGCCACGAAATCGATGGTGTCGCCGCGCCGCACCTCCAGGCGCGCGACCTCCGTGCGCTCCTTCTTCTCCTTCACGGTCCACTCACCGACCGGGCCCGACCGGCTGGAGACGATACGACCGAGCACGCCGTCGCCTGCCGATCCTTTGTGCTCCAGCGAACCGCGGATGCGCACCGTCCCGTCGACTGGCGCGGTCCAGCGGCGGATCGCCGCGTCGGCCGCCGTGTGGCCAGGATGGCCGCCGCTGCTGTCGAGCATGGTCCACTTCCCGTCGGCCGTCGGCAGCTTGTCGCCGTGCTGCCAAGCGGTCCCGGTGAACTTTCCGAAAGCCTTCCAAGACCCCACCCGTCCGGATTCCGCGTCGAATTCCCCGGTGCCGTAGCTCCAGGCCTCGGCCGGGACCGCGGCCGGGGTCGTCGCGCCCGCGCTGCCGACGAAGGCCAGAGCCACCTCGCGCTCTTGCGGAGCCGGTCCGCGCTGGAACGCCAACTGGTTGAAGCGGGCCATTTTATCGGCGTCGCTCGTCGCCGAGGCGATGTCGGGACGGCCCGCGAAATCACGGGCCCGGGCGATGATGAACGGGCTGTTCATCAGGAAGAGCGCCTGCTGGGGTCCGGTCGTCTCGTACCGCATCGGCGAGGTGCTGTCGGGGCTCGCGAAATCGAAGGCGCGCAGGAGGCCGGGGAGATTCTGCCGGTCGATGAAGCCGTAGATCGTCCGGCGCGGCGCTTCTTTTCCTTCGTAGATCTCCACCGGCTGGCCGCCGATCGAGCCGTCGAGCTGGCCGCTGACCGCCAACAAACTGTCGCGCATGGCCTCGAAATCGGCCCGTTTCCGGTTCATCCGCCACAGACGCTGGTTCGCCGGGTCGATCTTCTCGCCGAGGGCGAACGCGGCCTTGCCGGCCGGATCCTCGCCGGGATCGCTGGCTTGCTGGTAGGTTGCCGAGAGCAGGATGTAGCGGTGGAGCGCCTTGGGCGACCAACCGTGGTCCATGAACCAGACGGCCAGATGGTCGAGCAGCTCCGGGTCGAGCGGCGGATCGCTGCGCACGCCGAAATCACTCGGGGTGCGGACGAGCGGTGCGCCGAGATGGCGGAGCCAGACCCGGTTCACGAACACCCGGGCCGTGAGCGGATTCTCCCGGCTCGCGATCGCCCGGGCCAGCTCCAGCCGGCCGCTGCCGTTGGCGAACGGCTTACGGTCCTTACCGGCGACGATGCCCAAGAATTGCCGCGGCACCTTCGCGCCGTGGTTGCCAGGATTGCCGCGTTTGAAGACGACCGGCTCGTTCGGCGCAGCGTTGTCGACCAGCGCCATCGCGCGGAGCGGCGCGCCCGGATGGGTGGCGTCGAGCTCGTCGAGCTTGCGCCGGAGACCGCGGAGTTTCTGGGCGGTCGGCGTGTCGAAGAAACGGTCGATGTCCTTCATCGCCTCCTTCACCGGGGAATCGTCGCCCAGCAACAACAACCGGAGCTGTTCCTGCGAGGCGTCGGCCAGCGCGGTCGGCGCCGGTCCTCCGGACGCCGCAGAAGCCGCAAGCGAGGTGGTCCACGCGGCGTCCGCGGCCGTGAGCAAAGCGCCATAACGCGCGGCGACCTCGGCGAAGTTGGTCGGGGGACGCTCGATGAAGGACCGCGTGACCGCCGCGTTGACAGGCTTCGCCAGGTCGGCGGCCTTCCACCTTTCGACGACCCCGGCCGCCTGCGCGGTGAAATCGTTGGTCGCGAGGCCGGAGAAGGCGAACCACGGCGCGAAGACCGGATGGTGGATGCCCCGCCATTGCTCCAGGCGCGTCTTCCAAGCGGCGACCAGGCCGGGGTCGAGGCTCCGCACCCGGGCGAGGCCTTCGAGGTTCGTCCAGTCCAGCCCCAAGGAATCCTGCGCCGCCGACAGGTAGTCGCCGACCCGATCGCGGAGTTTCTTCAGGACGTCCGCGGTCCGCTCGATGCGGAACTCGGCGAGCTCCTTCTCACGCTTCGCGCGGTCCTCGGCGAACTGCGCGGACCGGACCGGATCCGGGTTGGCGCCGAGCAGCGGCTTCTCGCCGGGCTCGTGGCTGCTGTCGAAGACGCCGTAGAGCGAGTAGTAATCGGCCGTGGGGATCGGGTCGTACTTGTGGTCGTGGCACCGCGCACAGGCGACGGTCAGGCCCATCGTCCCGCGGAAGACGACGTCGATCCGGTCGTCGATGATGTCCGGCGTGTTGTTGAGGAACCGCCGGCCGAGCGTCAAGAAACCCTGCGCGGCCTGCGGCCACGGGTCGTTCTTCGTCGCGATCTGGTCGCCGGCGATCTGCTGGACAAGGAACTGGTCGTAGGGAAGGTCCTCGTTGATCGCGCGCACGACCCAGTCGCGATACGTGTAGGCGTAGGCGTACCGGCGTTCTTCCTCGAAGACGTAACCCTTGGAATCCGCGTACCGCGCCACGTCGAGCCAATGACGTCCCCAGCGCTCGCCGTGCCGCGGCGACGCCAAGAGACGGTCGACGACCTTGGCGAATGCCTCGGGCGAACGGTCGGCCAAAAATCCCCGCATCTCCTCCGGCGTGGGCGGAAGTCCGGTGAGATCGAAGGTGGCGCGGCGAAGCAAGGTGCGCGGATCGGCCCGCGGCGTCGGCACGAGCCCTTGGACGTCGAGCTTGGCCTGGACGAAGGAATCGATGGGGTTGTTGATCGGCGCGCCTAGGATCCGTGCCGGCGGGATCGCCGGCGCGACCGGCCGCTGGAAAGCCCAGTGGCGGTCCGCAGGGT